>ERZ1106969.198-NODE-198-length-70411-cov-33.187873_pt1 | contig 70411 bp, 61 predicted proteins | sample MGYA00403685_ERZ1106969 | MGnify/ENA primary metagenome ERZ1106969 (study PRJEB35170, sample SAMEA104062416) | human gut metagenome | biome: human gut; feature: human-associated habitat; material: faeces | place: Denmark | collected 2012-05-18 ...
TTCAAGAATGGAGCGGGATTCTAAGAAATCCCACCCCAACTATTGACATAGAGCCTTTATTTACGCGAACAACGAACCAAAGTCTGCGCTTGTGCGAGACCCTGGCGACTGCCGCGATAACAAGGGAAAACCCGCGAAGTGTGTTTTCTCTTGTTTCATTTGCGGAAAGAAGATTATCGCAAGTGATCGTACACGGTGCAGGAATGTGCACTGGCACTGAGGTCAGGAATGATCTAATTCTGGAAATCTATGGTCACGTTCCCTTTTTCATCATATTTGACTGCGTCCTTATCAAGAGTCAGTGCGTCGATCGCATCGAGGTATGCCTTGATGGATGGATACTGCGGTTTATAGTTTGCGATGATTTCCTTTGCTGCCTTTGCGTCATCGGAGAGCAGGGCATCTGCGAGGAAGAGTTCAACTTTTGCGGCATTCACGCACATCCGGTTCGGATCTGCGATCTGGAAATCGATGCCGTGAAGAGTACCGGTTCCTCCGCCTGCGGAAATCTGAACACCCGGCATTACACATGTGATATCGCCGAAATCGGAGGAGCCTGTGCTCCAGCCGTCATAGTCGAAGACAACCTTCTTTCTTCCGCAGAGTGCCACGCAGCAGTCTTCAGCCAGTTTCATAAATGCCGGATCATGATACTCCGGTGCATATCCCGGGCGGTCACTCAGCTCGACGCCTGCGCCCATAGCTAATGCGGCACCTGTCAGTGCACGGTTCATCTTGATATTTTCACGTTTGATCGCTTCCAGGGATTTTCCGCGAACATAGCTTTCGATCTTCATCTCATCCGGGATGATGTTTACAGCACAGTTTGCACCCATTAAGATCGGATGAAAACGGATGGTATCTTTTTCCTGGAAGGTCTCGCGCAGGTCATTGCAGGCCTGCAGACCGAGCATAGCGGCATATTCTGCATTGACTCCCATATGAGGAGCTCCGCCGGCGTGAGCGGATTTTCCCTTGTAACGGATATTTTTCGCCATGCAGCCGTTCATTCCGAGCTGTGCGTGGAAGTCGAGATCCGTGTCTCCGTCCTCATTGACACCGGTTCCCTTTGTCATTCCGTGGACCATCATTGCCATATCGACACCGTCCAGGAGACCGCGGTACATGAACTCGGTCTTGCCGCCGTTGTATTTTATGATCCCTTTCTGGCGGAGCTCCTCGCGGAAGGCCAGCTGGATCATTTCCTCGGCCGGTACAGCGACGAGACGGATCGATCCGCATAAACCGTCCAGCGCGTGCGGCTGCTTTAATGCGGCAGCGATACCTAAAAGGGCAGCAGACTGTGCATTGTGTCCGCAGCAGTGTGTCATGCCGTTTACGGACTCCGGATGATTGGCGATGTCGAGTGCATCAAGTTCGCCAAAGATCGCAACCTTCGGACCAGGTTTCCCGGTCTCCACATCGGTGTAGAATCCCGGAATATTCCCGGCTTTTACAAGTGTGTATCCAAGTGCCTCATATTTTTCTACAAGATAGTCATGGGCCTGCCATTCGGTGTAACCGGTCTGCGGATGTGCCCAGATCCAGCGCTCTGCGTCGAGAATGAGCTGTCTTACAGTGTCTACGTTGTTTACGATCAGTTGTTGTCTGTCTGTCATGGGAAATACCTCCTGAGTATGTAATATTGAAGGAAACGATCACAGATCGGGATGTGAAACCGTTCCTGAATGTAAAATATCGGAAAAACCCGGTCATAGTGCGCGGTGGGAAATATCCAGGTATTGGAACGCCGGAAGATGCCTCCTGCTAAGCACGTGTCTGTTTTAAAAGTGTGATCAGCGCATCGGTGTGTTCCTTTGTGGTTGCCCAGCTTGTGGCGATCCGGATCACTGTGTGCGTATCATCGTATTTTTCCCAGAAACTGAATTCTGCGGATCCTTCAAGGTCGTGGAGGATTTCGTCCTCCAGAATGATAAAGATCTGGTTTGTCGGAGTCTCAAGGAAAAACTGATAACCATTTTCTTTTAATACGTTTTTGATTGAGTCTGCATAGTTGAGAGCAGATTCACCGATATGAAGATAGAGATCATCGGTAAACAGGACATCAAACTGGATCCCCAGGATACGGCCTTTTGCGAACAGGGCACCGTGCTGTTTAACGATCGTAAAAAAATGCGGGATCAGTGCCGGATCGGGGATCACGACAGCTTCGCCAAAGAGAGCACCGCATTTTGTCCCACCGATGTAGAAGACATCGCAGAGTCTTGCGAGATCTTTTAATGAAACGGTATTTTCCGGAGCAGCCAGTGCATATGCCAGTCTTGCACCGTCCACATAAAGCGGAAGATGGTATCTGCGGCAGGCCTCGCTGAGAGCAGTCAGTTCTTCCAGGGAATACAGCGTCCCGTATTCAGTCGGCTGTGAGATATAGACCATGCCGGGCATGACCATGTGCTCATGGTTTTCATCGGATAAGAAGGTATCCATATAAGAGGAGATCTGTGTGGCTGAGATCTTTCCGTATGTATGGGGCAGCGGGAGAACCTTATGTCCGCCAAACTCGATAGCGCCGGCCTCATGGACCGCAATATGTCCGGTCTCCGCGCAGAGGACTCCCTGATAGGAACGTAGAAGTGCATCGATTACCGTGGCATTTGTCTGGGTACCGCCGACGAGAAAGTAGACACCTGCATCCGGCGCATCGCAGGCTTTGCGGATCTTATCTCTCGCTGAGGCGGAAAACTCATCGAGACCGTATCCGGAGGTCTGCATCATATTTGTGGAGAGAAGTGCATCCATGATCAAAGGATGAGCCCCCTCCATGTAGTCACAGGTAAATTTCAGTTTTTCATTTGCCATGTCATAAACCTGACCTTTCGCGTTGTCTGACTCTATTATACAGATGGCATATTGACGTGTCAATACAGGAAAGTAATGGAAAGAATCTGAAAACAGGGACCTCTGGATCACACATAATTCGATGAGAGAGAAAATAGAGTGTTATGAAAAACAAAACTTTGGGAGAACAGTGCATGAAGCGGAATCTGATAGAGCCGGTTCTTGGTTTCTGCCTGCTTGGAATAGTGATCCTGGCAGTAAAATATGGGAGCATTCATGTGACAGGGAGCACCGATGCCTACATAAAAGAGATGCCGGTGGTAGTGATTGATGCCGGACATGGAGGAACAGATCCGGGGAAAGTCGGTGTTGACGGAAGCCTGGAGAAAGACATCAACCTGGCTGTTGCAAAACGGTTAAAAACATATTTAGAGCAGGATGATATCAGGGTTATCATGACAAGGGAAACGGATACAGGACTTTATTCAGATACGGATAGCCGGAAAAAAATGGCAGATATGAAAAAAAGGTGCGAGATCATTGAAGAGAGCGGCGCGGATCTTGTGGTCAGCATCCATCAGAACAGTTATCATGAAGAATCCGTGTCCGGCGGCCAGGTATTTTATTACCGGGATTCAGCAAAAGGCAAAGCGCTGGCGGAAATCCTGCAGAAAAGGTTCAGCTATGTCCTTGGAGAACAGAACCGGAGACTTCCGAAGGCAAATGGCAATTATTATCTTCTTCTGCATGTGAAATGTCCGATCGTGATCGTGGAGTGCGGGTTTCTGAGCAACCGAAAGGAAGCAGGACTTTTGAACAGCGGGGAATATCAGGATAAGCTGGCATATACGATCCATATGGGAGTGGCGGAGTATCTGAATGGCAGAAAATGATCATGGGAAACTGCACAAATAGTGAAATACTGATCAGGACGAAAAGATGAAAAGGAACATTTCCGGCGTGCCTCTGCATTGGAAGGATAAAAAACCGCCGGAAATGCGAGAATTTCCGGCGGAGCATTTTTATAAAAATTATTCGAGTACGAGTGTACCGTCACCTTCGGCGCGGATCGCAGATTTGAAGAACTCTTCAAATGCCTTTTCCATGTAAGCCATATCCTTGGAACCGGCAGTCTCATACGGAGAGTGCATCGCTAACTGCGGAAGTCCGATATCCACTGTGTTTAAGGAAACCTGTGCATTGGAGATGTTTCCGAGAGTGGAACCGCCGAGAATATCGGAACGATTTAAGAACTCCTGATACGGAACACCTGCGCGCTCGCAGAGGCAGCGCATAACTGCAGCGGAAACAGCGTCTGTTGTGTATTTCTGGTTTGCACTGTGTTTGATCACAAGACCGCCGTTTAAGTATGTGCGGTTTGTCGGGTCTGTCTTATCCGCGTAGTTCGGATGTACAGCATGTCCGTTATCCGCAGATACCATGAAGCTGGAAGCAAGGGAAGTGAGATACTCTTCTTCTGTTCTTCCAAGGCTGCGGTTAATGCGGCGAAGGATGTCATAAAGGAATGTGGAGCCGGCGCCCTGTTTTGTGCCGCTTCCAACTTCCTCATTATCAAATACGGCAACGACCGGAATGCAGCGGTCGCTCTCACTGTTTAACAGAGCCATCGTGGATGTGAATGCACACTGAAGGTCGTCAAGACGCGGAGCGGAGATGAACTCGCCGTCGCAGCCCCAGATCGTACCTTCCATGCGGTTGTAGAGGAAAAGATCCATTCCCTTGATCTGATCAACGGAAACACCGGCTTCCTCGGCGATCATTTCTTTAAATGCCTTGCCGGAATTGCTCATACGGTATAACGGGAGCATGTCCTTCTGGATGTTGTATTTATAACCGTCGTTTACTTCCCTGTTCATGTGGATCGCGAGGTTCGGGATCATGAGAAGATCGCGGTCAACATTGATCAGCTTTGTTGTGAGACGATTACCATCTTTTACGATGATACGGCCTGCAACGGAGAGTGGTCTGTCAAACCACGGAGCGCAGAGCATTCCGCCGTATTTTTCAACATTTAATTTTACATACTGGTTTTCAACATTCATCTCGGAGGACTCTTTGATCTTTAAAGTCGGGGAGTCGCTGTGGCTTGCCGCGATATGGAAGCCTGAATAATCTTTGCGGGATACCTTGAATGCGATGATCGCGGACTGGTTGCGGGTTACAAAATATTTGCCGCCCTCAGCAAGGTTCCAGGTATTTCCCTCAGCGAGGCACTCAAAGCCTGCTTCAGTCAGGTAGTTTGCCAGCTCATGAACAGCATGGAAACCAGTCGGACTCTTTTTGATAAAAGAAAATAATTCTTCGTTCAGATTCTGAATCATGTTTTTGTTACTCCTTTCGATAATAACCCCTGTAAGTCATACTATCTTATTATACAGGGAAAATACGGGATAGGCAAGTTTGCGCTATGCTGTGCGCAAGTGATGAAACAGGCGGGTACCGTTTTACAGCAGCTGACAGCCGTGTTCGCTATATCGAAAAACCAATTCGAAATAGCCCCGTTCCTGTAACTGTGACGGTGTGAATAGTTAAATTCTGACGATTTTATGAAGATTGAGAAAAAACGCGGAAAAGATACCTTTATTTGTATTTTCATGTTAGAATATGGAAATAGGAAATATGGTGAAAAGCACCAGAGAAACGAGGGGAACAAATGGATTGGAAAAAAATCAGACGGGCAATCTGTGGGGCAGCTGCGGCCGTCGCTGTATGCTTTACGGCAGCAGGAATAAACACAAAACCGGTATATGCGGCAGATATGGGAGCTGTGTACGGAATATTTGAGCATGGAGTCGGCTGGAGCGCATACCACGGAGATCAGACGGCGGAACGTGCCGGAAACGGGACTTATGTGACGGCGATCCGGGCGAGTCTTTCCGGACAGCCGGAGGGAATGAGCGGAACACTTTCTTATCAGGTAAATTTAAGCGGTTCCGGCTGGCTTTCCTGGCAGGAAAATATGGCGGAGACCGGAACGATCGAGACGGGGATGCCGCTCGAGGCGATCCGGATGGAGCTCACAGGGCAGTTAAAAGATCATTATGATGTTTATTACTCAGTATTCCAGAATGGGTCATGGACAGCTCCGGTAAAAAATGGTGAGACGGCCGGAACAGAAGGACAGGGACTTCGCGTGGACGGAATCTGGGTTACTGTGACAGAAAAAGATGCAGCAGCTCCGGAGGGACCGAAGAATGGAGGAATTGATCCAACAAGACCGATGGTGGCGCTGACTTTCGATGACGGACCATCCAAATATACAGAGCGTATTCTGAATTCGCTGGAGGCGAATGGCGGAAGAGCAACGTTCTTTATGGTTGGAAATCGTGTGGCTTCTTATGCATCCACGGTAAAGCGCATGGCGGATCTCGGATGTGAGACGAACAGCCATACCTGGGCGCATACATATCTCACAAATATGTCCGAAGGTCAGATCTTGCAGAGCTTAAACCAGACCCGTGATGCGATCGTTGCAGCAGGCGGAAATGCACCGAAAGGAGTTCGCCCGCCGGGAGGAAAGATCAATGATGCGAGCAAAGCAGTTCTTGCGAAGGCAGGAATGCCGTCGATCGTATGGTCGGTAGATACTCTGGACTGGAAGACGAGAAATGCCCAGAAGACGATCGATACCGTTTTAAGCCAGGTCAAAGACGGGGATATCGTTTTGATGCATGATCTCTATGAGCAGAGCGCGATCGCAGCGGAGACGCTGATCCCGGAGCTTACAAAGAGAGGTTACCAGCTTGTGACTGTCAGCGAGATGGCGGAGCTTCGCGGCGGAATGGCAGCAGGACATTCCTATGGACATTTCCGCTAAGGGGGAACTTGCACGGATAAAAAATGATTGCATAGCAAATAAAAATGTGATATTCTGTTATCGAACAAATAAATATCGTTCTTCGGGGCGGGGTGAAATTCCCCACCGGCGGTATAGTCCGCGACCTGCGCTGAGCAGCTGATTTGGTGAAATTCCAAAACCGACAGTATAGTCTGGATGAGAGAAGAAATTGTATGACAGGAATAGTAGATACAGGTCCCGGACTTTTTTAATTGTCCGGGATCTTTTTTGTATAACAACGAGAACGTGCCGGGGCACATTCCGATGAATTTTTTCCTGCACAGCAATTCCTTGTTACGATACCGTGTCCCTATCCGGTATTTCTGCAGAAGAACAACACGTACAAGGAGGATCATTATGAACCAGAACAAAGTATTAAGTGTCAGAAACATCGTGCTGATCGCCATGTTCAGCGCACTCGCAGCCGTATTGGAGACGATCCAGGTGGCAGTTCCGTTTGCACCGCCGTTTTATAAACTGGATTTCGCAGAGCTCCCGGTACTGATCGGTGGTTTCGCCATGGGACCGGCACAGGCGGCACTCATTGCGATCGTGAAGAATCTTTTAAAACTGCTCTTAAACGGAACAAGCACTTACTATGTCGGTGAGCTTGGAAACATCATCGGAAGCTGTATGTTCTCCGTGCCGGCAGCTCTGATCTACCGCAGACATAAGACGAAAAAGACAGCGATGATCGCTCTTGTTGTCGGTGTATTCTGTGCAGTTATCGGTGCAGTATTTGTAAACTGTGCGATCACTCTTCCGTTCTACGCAAAAGTTGCTTTCGGCGGAATCGAGAATATCATCGCGATGGGAACAAAGATCAACCCGGCGATCACAAACCTTTACACATTCGCTCTTTTCGCAATCATCCCGTTTAACATTGTAAAATGCGGACTGAATGCGATCGTGACGGCGCTTGTATACAAGCATGTCAGTGCGATCATTCATTCCGGGATCCACAGAGAGAAGAAAACTGAAACGATTCAGTAGGTCTGCGCATTTACTGCGCTGACTGTAAGAAAACATTGGTTTGAAGGCACTGAATGGAGAAAAAACAATGGTAAGGTACTATAATGAACTGACAAGACTGGAAATGGAACAGGTCGATAAAGATGAGACGGTAGTCATGATCCCGGTAGGGGCATTGGAGCAGCATGGAAACCAGTGTCCGCTTGGCACGGACGAGATCATTGCAGAGGGAACAGCGAGACGGATCAAGGAAGCGCTGGACCGGGAGATCCCGGACTATCCGATGCTCATTTTCCCGCTGATTCCGGTGGGACTCAGCACGGAACACATCAATTTCTGCGGCTCCGTGACATTGAAACCGGACACATTCTACCACGTTTTGTATGACATCTGCAAAGGGCTGGCTCATCATGGTTTTAAAAAGATCGCGATCTTAAACTGCCACGGCGGAAATTCTCCGATCATCCAGGTGCTGAGCAGAGAACTTCGAAGTGAGCTTGGAATTGCCGTATTTATCATCAACTGCGGTGCATTTTTTGGCAATCAGGCGGTGAAAGATACTGTGACACCTGGAAATATCTGGGATTTCCATGGAGGAGAGATGGAGACATCGATGGTCCTCGCGGAACGGCCGGAGACGGTAAAACTGGAGACCTCTGAGGCGGGGATCCCGAAGAAATTTATGGGAAACAAGACGTTCACTGTTTACGGACCGATCACACTCGGCTGGGTATCGGAAGAGTGGGAAACCGAGGATGGAAAGCCGATCGGGATCGGCGGAGACCCGAGCGGGGCAACGGCAGAGAAAGGCAATCAGATCTACGACAGTTTTGTGGAGTCGATCCTTTCCGGACTGAAAGAGATAAGAAGATGGAAGGATGTTACTTTTCACGGATAGGAATTTTCTGAACTGAAAATTCCGTATGATACCGTTATGGTCGCGGATTTTGCCGATTTGGAATGCGAAGCATCGGTAAAATCCTGTTACAGTGCGCGGGCATGGAGTGCCCGTGTACTGTAACGGAAAGATTGACGGAGAGCCAGTAAATCCGCCGGAAATCTGTTGCAACCATAACATCCATGTGCTAAACTGAATACGCAATTAAACAAAGTAAGGTGCTGCGTTTTGTGCAGCACCTTTATCATTAGAAAAAACTGGGATCATGCAGAAATACTGCGAATTTCAAGGCGCAGGGCAGTTCTGAGAGCGTGGGGAAAGAGACTCCGGCTCCAAACATTATTGATAAGAGAATCGAGAGTGCATAATATGAATACAAAAGTAGTTCGCATCAGAGAAGAAGAAAAGACAAGAGAAGCACTGGAAAAAAATCCGGGGCTTCTGGAGGCGGCAGAGATCTTAAGAAACGGCGGCCTTGTGGCATTTCCGACCGAGACTGTTTACGGTCTCGGCGCGAATGCGTTAAATGAGGAAGCGGCAAAGAAAATCTATGCGGCAAAAGGACGTCCATCCGACAATCCGCTGATCGCCCATATTTCCTGTATGGAGGAACTCCCGGCGATCGTAAAGGAAATTCCGGAAGCCGGGCGGAAACTGGCGGAAAAATACTGGCCGGGCCCGCTGACCATGATCTTTCCGAAAAAAGACATTGTGCCTTACGGAACGACCGGTGGTCTTGACACCGTTGCGGTCCGCATGCCGTCTGACCCGGTGGCAAACTGCCTGATCCATCTGGCGGGAGTTCCGGTCGCGGCGCCGAGTGCCAATACATCCGGAAGACCGAGCCCGACAAAGGCGGAACATGTCATCGAAGATATGGACGGAAAGATCGAGATGGTGATCGACGGCGGTGCCGTTGGGATCGGCGTGGAGTCCACGATCGTGGATGTGTCGAGTGAGGTTCCGACACTTTTAAGACCGGGGGCGATCACGATCGAGATGCTCCGTGAGACACTGGGGCAGGTTGATATCGATCCGGTGATCCTGGGACCGGTGAGCGGAGATATCAAGCCGAAAGCGCCGGGAATGAAGTATCGCCATTATGCCCCGAAGGCGGACATGACGCTGGTCGAGGGCGATATGGACAAGGTCGTGGCTTATATCAATGAGCAGACAAAGAAGGCGGAGGCCGAGGGAAAGAAAGTCGGCATCATCTGCACCGAGGAGAGCCGGGATCTGTATCCGGATGGAAATCTTGAGGTGATCGGAAGCAGAGAACATGAGGAGACAGTTGCCCACAACCTGTTTGCGGTGCTGCGTGACTTTGATGCGCGCAAGGTAGACTGCATCTTCTCAGAGAGCTTTTCCAAGGACCAGCTTGGCCAGGCGATCATGAACCGCCTGTGCAAGGCAGCGGGATATCATATTATAAATGTGTAAAAATCCATGGAACAGTTACATCGTGATACAATAATAGATCATCACAGAGATGGAGGAGAAACCATGTCAGAGAAGAGAGACGGATATATTACCTGGGACGAATATTTCATGGGAGTTGCGAAGCTTTCCGCAATGCGATCCAAAGATCCGAATACGCAGGTAGGTGCCTGCATCGTGAGTCAGGACAATAAGATCCTGTCCATGGGCTACAACGGATTTCCGAAAGGCTGTTCCGATGATGAATTCCCGTGGGATAAGATGGATGAGGACCCGTACAACAGAAAGTATTTCTATGTGACGCACAGTGAACTGAACGCGATCTTAAATTACCGCGGCGGCAGTCTGGAAGGAAGCAAACTCTATGTGACCCTGTTCCCGTGCAATGAGTGTGCGAAAGCGATCATCCAGGCCGGTATCCAGACGATCGTTTACGAGAGCGACAAGTACGCGAACGATGCGTCCACACGGGCGTCCAAGAGAATGTTAAATGCAGCTGGCGTGCGGTATTATCAGTATAACCCGACAGGACGCAAGATCGAGTACCGGGTATAACGGAGGAATCAATGAAATTTTTGCTGGCGGCGATCAACGCCAAATATATCCACTCAAATCCTGGTGTATACAGTCTGCGCGCGTTTGCGCGGACAAAGATCCCGGGAGCGGATATCGAGATCGGAGAATATACCATCAACCATCAGATGGATTTAATTTTACAGGATATCTACAGGAGAAAGCCGGATTTTATCGGCTTTTCCTGCTATATATGGAACATTTCCTATATCATGGAGATCGTACGGGACGTAAAGAAAGTGCTGCCGGAGGCGGAGATCTGGCTTGGCGGTCCGGAGGTGTCCTATGATGCGAAAAAAGTGCTGACGCGTGAGCCGGATGTTCGCGGTATCATGCGCGGGGAAGGCGAGCTGACGTTCACAGAGCTTGTGCGTGCTTATCTTCAGAGAGAAAAAACGTCCGTACCGGACGGATATACAGGTGAAAGCTTTAGGGGACAGGCAAAGGAGGAAACTTCCGGCTGTGCGGAAAATACCCGGATGCCGGAGAATGCCGAAGGAGAAAATGCGCATTCAGATCGTCTGGACTTAAGTCAGATTCCGGGAATTACTTATCGCGCAGCAAACGGCGAGATCGAGGAACATGGTCCGCAGCGTCTTCTCAGTCTCGATGAGATCCCATTTTACTATGATGATATGGCAGGATTCGAGAACAGGATCGTCTACTATGAGAGCAGCCGCGGGTGTCCGTTTTCCTGCAGTTACTGTCTTTCTTCCATCGATAAGACGGTGCGCTTCCGGAGTCTCGATCTGGTACTCCCGGAACTGCAGTTTTTCCTGGACCACAAGGTCCCACAGGTCAAATTTGTGGACCGCACCTTCAACTGCAAAAGAGAACACACGCTGGGGATCTGGCGGTACCTTGTGGAGCATGATAACGGGATCACGAACTTCCACTTCGAGGTTTCCGCGGATATCTTTGACGAGGAGGAGCTGGAACTGATCGGAAAGATGCGCCCGGGTCTGATCCAGCTGGAGATCGGTGTCCAGTCTACAAATCCGGACACGATCCGGGAGATCCACAGGCACATGGATCTGGTAAAACTGAAACGGGCGGTGGACCGTGTTTACGATTACCGGAATACCCACCAGCACCTTGATCTGATCGCGGGACTTCCCTATGAGAACTATGAATCATTTATGCGTTCGTTTGATGACGTTTACCGGATGCGTCCGGATCAGCTCCAGATGGGGTTCTTAAAGGTGTTAAAAGGATCCTACATGGAGGAGCAGGTTGCGGCATATGATCTGAAATACCGGGGAATCCCGCCATATGAAGTGCTTTCCACAAAGTGGCTTCCTTACAGCGATGTGATCCGTCTGAAAGGCGTGGAGGACATGGTCGAGGTCTACTATAACAGCGGCCAGTTCCCGGCGACGATGAAGCTGCTGGAGAAAAGATTCCAGAGACCATCGGAGATTTTTGTGAATCTGGCGGAATACTATGAGAAGAACGGCCTTACCGGGATCAGCCACAGCAGACTGGCCAGGTATGAGATCCTGTACCGGTTCCTGGAAGAGAATATGAGGGAAGAAGAGCGGGATCATGTTACGGCTGCAAAGGTCCCGGAAACCGGACAGCCGTCCTTAGCGGACTTCCGTGACAGTTTAATGTATGACCTCTATGTCCGCGAAAACATCAAGAGCCGTCCGTCCTTTGCCAGCGACCAGTCTCCGTACAAAAAGGAAGTCCGCGAATTCTTCATGGCGGAGGAAGAAAATCCAAAATGGCTCACGGATTACGCTGGCTTTGATTCGAGGCAGATGGCGAAAATGGCTCATCTGGAACATATGGAAGATGGGACGTTTGTACTGTTTGATTATAAAAAGCGGGATCCGCTGTCTGGGAATGCGGGAGCGGTGCGTTTTGTATACAAGGATGGAGAAGAGACATGGCAGATGAAATGATAAATTCTTATGTCGCACTGGATCTTGAGACGACAGGGATCGGTGCACGCCATGAAAAGATCACGGAGATCGGTATGGTGAAGGTGATAGATGGCGAGGCAGTGGACACCTATCATACGATGGTAAACCCGCACCGGGAGATCCCGGAGAGGATCGTGGAGCTGACGGGGATCACGGATGATATGGTGAAGGATGCACCGGGGATCGATGAGATCCTGGATGAGGTCTTAAACTTCACGGAAGATCTCCCGCTCCTTGGACATCAGATCATTTTCGACTACGGTTTCCTTGTTCAGGCTACGGTAAACCAGAAGCGGAAATTCGAGAAATATGGGGTTGATACGCTGAAGCTCTGCCGCTATCTGATGCCGGGAGCGGAAAAGAAAAATCTGGGTGCTGCCTGCGCATATTTTGGCGTTCATCAGGACACGGCACACCGTGCGCTTTCCGACGCTTATGCCGCCCATGATCTCTACCAGGAATTAAAAAGAAGGTTCGGAAAAGAGCGCCCGGAACTCTTCACCGCAAAAATGCTGCAATATAAGGCAAAAAAGGAACGGACGGCGTCTAAAAGGCAAAAAGAACACTTGCAGGATTTACTAAAATATCATAGAATAGACATAACTGTCGAGATCGATCACATGTCCGGAAATGAAATCTCCCGGATGATCGACAAGATCATTTTCCAGTATGGAAGAATACCGGAAAATGCGAAAAAACAGGGATAGATTTCGGGAACGCTGGAAGAATGACTATTAAACGGCATGACAGCTGATGAGAGCTGTGAGATGCGGACCGGAATGGAAAGCAAGAAGAGGTGAATGGTTTGTTTAACATGAATAATAAAAAAACAAGAAAGATTTTCTCTACCATCGTGATCGTGCTGGTCGTACTTGCAATGGTAGTGCCGATGATTCTCGGTTCCCTTCTTTCTATCTTTTAATATGATGAGAAAAGACCTGGGATATATCAGGCAGCAGAAAGATATCAGCGAGGAAAAAAGAATGAAAAAAAATGTGTGGATCGCAGGTGTGACGGCGTTACTGAGCGCCGGACTTGTCTGGATCGCCCCGGTTTCCACACTGGCAGATGAGCGGATCCCGGATGGGGTCTCCGTTGGAGCCGTCAGCCTTTCCGGACTTACGGAAGCGGAAGCCGAAAAGCAGATCGAAAGCTATGTAAATGAAAAACTAAATCAGGATATCACACTTGTGGTAAATGGCGCGGAGGCGAAATCCGATGCGAAGACGCTTGGCGTTGCCTGGGATAATCAGGATGAGGTGGCGAAAGCGATCCAGGGGACAGAGCTGAAGGGAAATCTTGTAAAAAGGTATATGAAAAAGAAAGACCTTGAGGTAAATCCGTTGAAGATCGAGCTGGATCTCTCTGTGGATCAGGATAAGATCTCTTCTTTCGTATCCGCGAACTGTGATTCTGCGGTGGCGGATGCTGTCGACGCAACGATCACGAGAAAGAACGGAAAGTTTGAGATCACACCTTCAAAAGAAGGTGTGACAGTAGATATGGACGCAACGAAAGCGGCCCTTAATGAGGCGCTGAACAGTGAGGACACAGGCGCGATCCGTGTGGAGGCGTCCGTTACTGTGGATAAGCCGAAGGTGACGGAGGAAGATCTCGCGACGATCAAGGATGTTCTCGGAACTTTTTCCACGAGCTTTGCGACCAGCGGTGCTTCCCGATCCACAAACCTTGCAGTAGGTTCGGGAAAGATCAACGGACATGTGCTGATGCCGGGAGAGGTTCTTTCCGGGTATGAGTGTATGCATCCGTTCACACTGGAAAACGGATATAAGACGGCGACTGCTTATGAGAATGGCCGGTCTGTTGACAGTATCGGCGGCGGTGTCTGCCAGATCTCTACAACTCTCTACAACGCGGCTTTATACGCGGAGCTGGAGATCATTCAGCGCCAGAATCATTCCATGTCGGTCAGCTATGTAAAACCGTCTATGGATGCGGCGATTGCCGGAACTTACAAAGACCTGAAGGTGAAGAATCCTTATGATACCCCGATCTATATCGAGGGATACACACAGGGAAAGACACTGACGTTCACGATCTACGGAAAAGAGACGAGACCGTCGAACCGCACTCTGGCATTTGAGTCAGAGACACTTCAGACTGTGCCGTCACCAACCCAGGAGATCCAGGATCCGAGCCTTCCGGCCGGAAAGCGCGTGAAAGTGGAATCCGGGCATACGGGATTAAAGTCGAAATTATATAAGTGCGTATATGTGGATGGACAGCTGCAGGAACGTACCCTGTTGAACTCTGACACATACAATGCGTCAAAAACAGTTTACCGTGTAGGAACGGGAGCTGCTGAGACAGCAGCACCGGCACCGACCGAGACGGCAGCGCCAACTGAGACGGCAGCGCCGACCGAGACAGGGGCGCCGGCACCGGTTGAGACAGAGGCGCCGGAAACACAGGCACCTGCTGAAACTGCCGGACTGCAGCCGGGCGAAAATTATGGCCCTGGAATGGGTGAGAACGCGGCTTAGGCCGCATAGAAGAGAGACCGGAATCATGAGAAAAATTGAGCGCGAACCCAACGGAGCGGGGATCTTCAGACCGGGACAGGATCTGGTAGTCGCAGGGACGATCGGAAAAAACGGTGTGAAGGCGGCTCTGTCGGCAAAAGAAAAAGAGATATCGGCCCGATTCCCGGAATGGTTTGTCAAGCGGATCCGGGAGCAGGCAGATAAAAAGTTAGAACTGACTCCGGAGATGTTCGATGCCTGCGGCGCAGGAGAATGGGAAGAAATTTCGGAGGGCGGCATACTGGCCGCCCTTTGGACTATCTCAGGAGCGTATGAGCAGGGAATTTCCTTTGAACTGAGGAAAATCCCGGTCGCACAGGAAACAATCGAGATCTGTGAACTTTTTGACCTGAATCCATACCGGCTCGCATCGGGAGAATGCCTTCTGATGGCGGTGGAAAACGGTGGGGATGCCGTGAGGATCTTAAGCGAGGCGGGGATCCCGTCCGCAGTGATCGGAAAAGTGGAAAAAGGTATCGCGAGAAAGATGACCGGGATCGGAACAACAGGATTTCTGGAACGCCCGGCACAGGATGAAATCTATAAGATCACAGGAGAATGTGTATGACAGTGATCTGACTGGGAGAAAGCTTTCCTGCCTGGACAGCCGGTCGGAATATGGATTTACCTGTAATCGCTGCTATGACTTTGTAAGAAACTGCTGCCCATAAGAGAATGCCGGCGGCAGATTTCTCAGGTGAAAGTACTGAACAGATATGTAACAAGGAGGATTTATCATGCGTGAAAAAATTTTGGCGATCATTGAAAAGAACAGCCGAATTGATCTGAAAGATCTGGCCGCCCTTTTGGGCGAGAGTGAAGCAGCCGTCGCGAATGAGATCGCGGACATGGAAAAAGAAAATATTATCTGTGGATATCACACCATGATCAACTGGGATAACACCGGAAACGAGAAAGTGATCGCATTGATCGAAGTGAAAGTAACTCCGCAGAGAGGAATGGGATTTGACAAGATCGCGGAGCGTATTTACCAGTACAGCGAAGTGAATTCCGTATATCTGATGTCCGGTGCGTTTGATTTCACCGTGATCATCGAAGGAAAGACCATGCGTGAGGTCGCTCAGTTTGTATCTGAAAAACTGTCCCCGATGGATTCCGTCCTCAGCACAGCGACCCATTTTGTACTCAAGAAATATAAGGACCACGGCACGATCATGTATGAGAAGCCGGGGGATGAAAGGATGATGATTACACCGTGAGAAACCCGTTATCTGATAAAATCGTAACGATCCCGCCGTCCGGGATCCGTAAATTCTTTGATATTGTAAGTGAGATGAAAGATGCAATCTCCTTAGGCGTCGGCGAGCCGGATTTTGATACTCCGTGGCATATCCGTGAAGAGGGCATTTATTCTCTGGAAAAAGGACGTACCTTCTATACATCCAACGCAGGCTTAAAAGATCTGAAGATCGAGATCTGCAACTATTTAAAGAGACGTTTTGACGTAGAATATGACTATAACAAAGAGGTCATGGTAACCGTCGGCGGAAGTGAAGCGATCGATATCGCGCTTCGCGCGATGTTAAATCCGGGAGACGAAGTTCTGATCCCGCAGCCGAGCTATGTGTCCTACACTCCGTGTACGATTCTGGCGGACGGTGTTCCGGTTACGATCCAGCTTGAGGAGAAGGACAAGTTCCGCCTGACAAAAGAAAAACTCCTGGAAAAGATCACACCGAAGACGAAAGTCCTGGTGCTTCCGTTCCCGAACAACCCGACCGGTTCCATTATGGAGGCGGAAGATCTGGCGGAGATCGCGAAGGTCTGCGTGGAGAAAGACCTGTTTGTTATCTCCGATGAGATCTACTCCGAGCTTACCTACAAGGGACAGCACTGCACGATCGCCGCATTCCCGGGAATGAAGGAGCGTACCGTTCTGATCAACGGTTTCTCGAAATCCTTCGCGATGACCGGATGGCGTCTCGGCTATGCATGTGCACCGGAGATCATCCTGAAACAGATGTTAAAGATCCACCAGTTTGCGATCATGTGTGCGCCGACAACAAGCCAGTATGCTGCGGTTGAGGCGCTGAGAAACGGTGACCATGATGTGATCGAGATGCGTGAGGCATATGACCAGAGAAGACGTTACCTTGTAAAGGCACTTCGCGATATGGGATTTGACTGCTATGAGCCGCAGGGCGCGTTCTATGTATTCCCGAGCATCAAGAAATTCGGTATGACTTCCGATGAGTTTGCTTTAAAGCTTCTTGAGGAGGAGAAGGTTGCCGTTGTTCCGGGTACTGCGTTCGGCGACTGCGGAGAGGGATATCTGAGAATCTCCTATGCGTACTCCTTAAATGATCTGAAACGTGCGCTTGAGAGAATGGAGCGTTTCGTGAAGAGACACCTGAACGAAGAGAAATAAAAAGAATTGTGACTGTGCGGATACCGGACAGTCATGGAAAACGGAGCTTCCCCGGCTTGATCATGAAGGTGGTCGGGCCGGGAAATTTCTTGTTTAACAGGAAATTCCGATGGAACTTCCTGTTAAACAAAAAGGCACATTCATTCTTATTTATGCGAATAACGAGCCGAAGCACATTCTTTTTATATGACAGGAGAGACCACAACATGAACATCGTATTATACGAGCCGGAAATGCCGGCCAACACAGGAAATATCGGGCGAACCTGCGTGGCAACGAACACGAAGCTGCACCTGATCGAGCCGCTGGGATTTAAGCTCAGTGAGAAACACCTGGTCCGCGCGGGGCTGGACTACTGGGACAAGCTGGATGTGACGGTGTACAGTGATTATCAGGATTTCTTAAAGAAGAATCCGGGAGCAAAGATCTACATGGCGACCACCAAAGGCGAACATGTATACACGGATGTTCCGTATGATCCGGACGCCTATATCATGTTCGGACCGGAGAGCCGCGGGATCCCGGAGGAGATCCTTGTGGAGAATCGTGAAAACTGTATCCGGATCCCGATGTGGGGAGATATCAGGTCCTTAAATCTTTCAAATTCCGTGGCGATCGTGCTCTATGAGGCGCTCAGACAGAACGGGTTTGAGAAGATGACGATGGAAGGACATCTGCATCATCTGCACTGGAAAGAGTAGAAATTCTGCGGATTCCGCCGGAAGGTGAGACACCGGAAGGATCCGTACAGCCTGGAAAAGGAAAAAGGGGAAAGAGGAAAACAATCATGATGAATGAAAAATGGGAAGAACAGTTTCGCGAACAGATCCATGATTTCGTGGAGACAATTGAAAAATTTGACAAAGGCGAGATCGACCGGAAGGCATACAAGGGAATCTCCGGAGGATTCGGAAGCTATGCGCAGCGGGATCCTTCCAAACATATGCTGCGTCTCAGAATGGCAGGCGGAAACCTGACGGAAAAGCGCCTGGAATTCCTTACAGAGGCGGTAAAGGATTACGGTGTGGAGCTCATGAAGCTTACGACATGTGAGACTGTCCAGCTTCACAATTTAAAGGCGGAGCAGGTTCCGGTCCTCATGGAAAAAGCAATTGATGCCGAGATCTACAGCCGGGGCGGCGGCGGAGACAATCCGAGAAATATCATGATGAGCCCGCTCTCCGGAGTACAGAAAGGGGAAGCATTCGATGTAAAGCCGTATGCGGAGGCAGCGGCAGAGTATCTGCTCTCCATCGCTGGTGAAATCCATATGCCGAGAAAGCTGAAAGTGGCGTTCTGCAACGGCGCTGACGATTCTGTACACAGTGCATTCCGTGATATGGGATTCATGGCAAATCCGGACGGAACATTCACACTCCGGATCGCCGGCGGACTCGGCGGCGGCTATAAGATGGGAGTCCTCGTAGATGAACATGTCCAGGCGACAGAGATCCTTTACTATATCCGCGCCATGATCGAGACATTCTGCCAGCACGGCAATTATGAGAACCGCGCGAAAGCCCGCACCCGTTTCATGCAGGAGACACTGGGAGTTGACGGATTAAAGACGGCGTTTCTTGAGAACGTGCAGAAAATGAAAGAAAAAGGCGGTCTGGACTTCCATGTGGAAGAAAAAACGGTTACGAAAAAAGGTTCCGGAGAAATCTCTGATAAGCGCGTCATTGCCCAGAAACAGCCGGGACTCTACGCAGTCGCTTATCATCCGATCGGAGGATGCCTCCCGACTGGAAAACCGGCAGAGCTTCTCGCACTTTTAAAGGAGATCCCGGATGCAGAGTGCCGGATCGCACCGCATGAGACGATCTATATCATCAACCTGACTGCAGACGAGGCAAAGAAGGTTCTCGCAGCAACGGCTGACGGAGCCCAGACAGCCTTTGAGAACAGTGTTGCATGTATCGGCGCATCGATCTGCCAGCAGGGCGTCAGAGACAGCCAGGCGGCGCTCAGAGCGGCTGTAGCGGCTGTCAGAGAGGCAGGAATCCCGGACGGCGCTCTTCCGAAGATCTGTATTTCCGGATGTCCGTCCAGCTGTTCCGCGCATCAGGCGGCGGCGCTCGGTTTCCAGGGCGCAGCAAAGACCGTAGACGGAAAGCCGGAGTCTGCGTTTAAGATGTTCGTCGGTGGAAGCGATAAACTCGGTGCGGCAAAATTCGGCGAGGCCGGAGCCGTGATCCTGGAGCGTGATCTTCCGAAGCTTCTCGTGGAGCTTGGAAAAGCAGCGGCAGCATCTAACATGAACTGGGAGACCTGGATCGCTGGTCATGGGGATGAATTCCGGGCGATTGTGGAAAAGTACGCGTAAAAGACTGCGTGCTGTGGAAAGACGGAATCCCTATAAATATAAAAATGTCGGCAGTTTTAATCTACTGCCGATATTTTTTGCAGAAAACGTGGATTTTTGTTCGCAGCCGGGAAGGTGCTGAACAATTACGGATCGGTCAGGACAGGATCTTACATCTCGATCAACTGAAACGGCACCTGTCTTGCGCGCAGCATCTGCGCTTCGCGGCGGTGGCAGGTAAAGATGATGATCTGACCTCCGTATGCGGCGGAGAGCCATTCGAGAGCCGTCTTCAGCCGCTCATCATCGTACTGGGTAAAGCTGTCGTCGAAGATCAGCGGGAAACCGCCGGATTCAGATCCGGAACCGGTGAGAAGCTTCGCGGCGGCAAGACGCAGGGCGAGATAGACCTGGTCCATCGTTCCGCTGCTGACATTTTCAAGCGGGACAAGCTTTGTCTTCGTGTTCAGGAAGACGTTCAGATTCTCATCGATGCTCATGCTGTCGTAGATCCCGCCGGTGATGCCGGTGATGTACTGGGAGGCCTCTTTATTCAGATAAAGTCCGAAGGAATCACGGATCGTGGAAGAGAGATCTGCCATAGTCTCCTGGGCGAGGTCGATGGCGACGATCTCATCGTGGATCCGGTCATTCTCTGCAAGTGTCCGTTTTAATGCTTTTGCTTTATTCTTGCAGTTGCTTAAATGCTCCAGCTTCTTTTCCAGTTCCCACTGGGTCCGCTGCTGCTTTTCGATCATCTCGCTGCAGCCGGCCTGTCTTGTCTGGAGATTGCTCAGATCTTCCAGAAATTTCCGGATCTCCGCCTCGGACTGGGCGACCATATCACAGAGCTTCGAAAATTCGCCCATCCGCGCGCGGAATGCGTTCATGGCATCTTCGGACACTGCGGAATCTCCGAGATGTCTCGCAAGAAGAGCGCCAAGTTCCGCCGAGGTGCTGTCGCACATTTTGTGATATTCTTTATCTTTCTGACGGAAGATCAGGGAGATGATAAAAAAGATCACAGCCGCCGCCACAGAAGCTCCGCAGACAGGGAGATATGCGGTGAGATTGAAATATCCAAGAGCCGCCGCTGCCCCGAGTCCTGCGATCCCGAGAACGGCCGTAAGCGCGGACAGGACTTTTCTGGACTTCTTGCTGCACTCCATATTCAGCATATTGTATTCACTGTATAATTTTTCTGCATTGGAGGACATCGCATCCACGGAAGCCTGGTCTGTAAAACCATTGTCTGCCAGGACTTTCTTTCCGTTTGCGAGTTTCTCGTCCAGATCCTTTTTCTGTGTCTGGGTATTTTCGATCAGTCCATTGACCTGGGTCCGCATATTCTGGTAGGAGGCGAGCTGGTTCTCGTATTCCGGGCCGGCGATCTCAGATTCAATATTCCGGATCTCAGCGAGAAGAGAGGTGAATTCCCGGCTTGCCTCCGGGATCAGCCCGGCTTCGAGCGAACGTTTCTGGTTCCGCAGAAATGCGGTGGCTTTTGTGATATTTAAGGAAATATTGCCGGTGGTGTTCATGTTGGCAATATAATTCTTAAGTTCCGTCACCATTCCGTCCTCGGTGGCGCTCTTCAGCTGGCCGATGCTGATCGTGTTATTGTACATGGTCTCAGTGAGCCCGTTTAAGAGCCTGGAGATAAACTCTGGACTTGCGTTCTCCTCAAGACCTTTTGTCTCATTGATGATCTTTAAAGACTTATTTTCTTTCCGGAACCGCCGCTCGATGCGGTAGATGGTCCCATCTTTTTCCAGTCTCAGCCAGCCTTCGTAGGTCCCGCTGTTTTCCCACGGTTCGTACTTTGTATACAGGTCATTCTTTGCCGCCCGTCCCCGCCCGCGCTCGATCCCGAAGAGTATGCCGCGGATAAAGGTGTGGAGCGTGGATTTTCCGGCTTCGTTCTTTCCGTAGATAATGTTGATCCCGTCGTTGAAGGAGATGGTCCGGTCATGAAATTTTCCGAACCCGTCGATATGTAATTCGAGTAATCTCATGGCTGACTCCTTTCGTCTTTTGTCATAAGCAGGGCGTGGATCCCGTAATAAAGCGCTTTTTTCTCCACAGGACTCATATCTTCCTTCATGAGCGCCTGGATATAAAAGCCGATCATGTCGCTCGGATGTTCCGCGAACAATGCGTGGAAATCATACTGCGGTTCCGATTCATCCAGGATCTCGATGATATTCCACTGACCGGAGAGAAGATCCAGGTCAAAACTGATATCAGGATCCCGCATGCCGCGGATGCGGAAACGATAGATATTGCCCGCGCCGCGCTTGCGGATCTCGTCGGCGATGATCTGGGAGAGCTCGGTGTTGGTCGTCTGAGAAGTTACATTGACCACTAACGGGATATACTGGGCCTGGCAGACTTCCTTAAACTGCAGGGAGGTCACATGACCGCTCGCGGTGTCGATTTCCCCGACAAAATATCCGTGCGGTCCGGTCTCCGTCATGTCGAGCGGTTCCGGGGAACCTGCGTAGGCCATGCGGTTTTCCAGGAGAACCTCCGGCTTGTGGATATGCCCAAGGGCGATATAGGAGAACGGGGATGCAGTCAGTGCATTCCGGTCAAAAGGAACATGCTTTGCATCACCGCCATGGAGCATGAGGATCCGGGTACGTCGGGATGCCGGAAGAGAGATGTTGTCGGCCTTTGCCTCGGTAATCTCGGCAGTGTGATAGCTGAATCCGTAAACTTCTGTGTTCAGCTCCTCAAAATAGACGGAAGAGAGGTCCTCGTCCATCAGAAATGTCACGTTCGGCGCCCAGGTAAAGCTGAGGAGTGCGGAACTCTTCCGGATCCGGTCATGGTTTCCGGCAATGATGACAACTCTGGTCCCGGGGATCGTAGAGAACAGATAGTTGACTTCCTTTAAGTCGCGGGCCAGCGGCTGGCGGTGGAACAGATCGCCGGAGATCAGAAGGAGATCGGCGCGGGAGTCTCTCGCGTCCTCAATGATTCCCTGGAATGTCAGTCGGATCGCCTGTTCCCGCTTTTTGCCCCAGGGCTTATCACTGTCCGGGATCATGCCCCAGTGGATATCGGCGGTGTGGATAAATTTCATAGGTTCCTCCCAGTGTAAAAGATCAGGAAAAATCGAAAAGGAGCGCAACAGATCGTCTGTGCGCTCCCTGCGGCTGCCATGCATCGAAAGGACGCGGCGGGCTGCTGTTTTTCCTTATAACTCGCAGTTATTAACGGTACGCGGGAACGGGATCACGTCACGGATATTGCCCATTCCTGTGAGGTACATCACGCAGCGCTCGAAGCCGAGACCGAAACCGGAGTGGCGGACACTGCCGTATTTTCTGAGGTCGAGATAGAAGCCGTAGTCTTCCGGTTTTAATCCGAGCTCATTCATGCGGGCGAGAAGCTTGTCGTAATCGTCCTCACGCTGGCTTCCGCCGATGATCTCGCCGATACCCGGAACGAGGCAGTCCACAGCGGCAACTGTCTTTCCGTCCGGATTTAACTTCATGTAGAACGCCTTGATCTCCTTCGGGTAGTCGGTAACGAATACCGGTTTCTTGAAGATCTTCTCAGTCAGATAGCGCTCATGCTCTGTCTGGAGATCGCAGCCCCAGAATACCTTGTAATCGAACTCGTCGTTGTGCTCTTCGAGGAGCTTGACAGCCTCTGTGTAGGTAACACGGCCGAATTCGGAATTTAATACGTTGTTTAAACGGTCGAGAAGTCCCTTGTCGACGAACTGGTTGAAGAAGTTCATCTCAGACGGAGCGTTCTCAAGAACGTAGCGGATGACATATTTTAACATGCCCTCTGCGACAGTCATATTGTCGTCAAGATCAGCAAATGCCATCTCCGGCTCGATCATCCAGAACTCAGCTGCATGACGGGTCGTGTTGGAGTTCTCTGCACGGAAAGTCGGTCCGAATGTGTAGATGTTGCGGAACGCCATCGCGTAAGTCTCGCCGTTTAACTGGCCGCTTACAGTCAGGCTTGTGTGTTTGCCGAAGAAATCCTTGCTGTAGTCAACGGCGCCGTCTGCTGTCTTCGGAACATCGTTGAGGTCCATGGTCGTTACCTGGAACATCTCGCCTGCGCCTTCACAGTCACTGGATGTGATCAGAGGTGTGTGGACATAGACGAAGCCCTGCTCCTGGAAGTACTGGTGGATCGCGTAGGCGATCAGGGAACGCACACGGAATACAGCCTGGAAGGTGTTGGTACGCGCACGAAGGTGCGGGATCGTACGAAGGTATTCGAAGGTGTGACGCTTTTTCTGGAGCGGGTAATCCGCGCTGGAAGCGCCTTCAACAACAACCTCTGTCGCCTGGATCTCGAACGGCTGCTTTGCCTCCGGTGTTGCAACGAGAGTACCTTTTACGATGATGGAAGCGCCGACGTTTAACTTGGAAACTTCAGCGAAGTTTGCCATTGTATCATGGTAAACGATCTGTAAGGTATCGAAGCTTGTACCATCGTTTAATACGATAAAGCCGAATGCCTTGGAGTCACGGATGCTGCGGATCCAGCCACCGACGGTGATCTCCTTGTCTAAATATTTCTCACGCTCTTTAAAGAGCTCTTTGACTGTTGTCAACTGCATGATTGTTTCTCCTTCTAAATACATCTCCTGTAACAGTGTGTTACATAGTCTTTTCGTAACTGCTCAGTATCTTCACAGTTACGTCTCTTCTTAAAATGTGCAATCTGCTACTAGTATAGCGTATTTCGTGTGTGGATTCAAGGAAAAATGGGCATAAGACGAAGGATTTTCCTGAGCGGAAAACGATGATCATCCATCATCAGGCTTACTGATCCTGACGGAATGTGATAGGGCAAAACAAAAAGATACTGCCTGACAGAAAAATGATGGTCATGCAGTATCTTTTTATATCCAATGAGATCTTTATGTAAGAAAATTATGACTATTTAAGCAAACTGCTCAGGAATTATATTTTTCGCTTTTTCTAACATTTCTTGCAGCATTTTTTGCCATCCTTCCGGATCCAGATAAATGTTACCGGTGCCGTCATCAGCTTTATATCGGGATAACAGATCGTAGTTATGGTTGTGAGACGGGATAACGATATCGACATGCAGCTTCATCATTTCACGAAGTTGATTTACGTAATCAGCCTGGAGATGAGCAGGAAGCCGGTTTTCCTCCAGCTCTTCATAAGTGAGTCCATTTAATCCGAGACCGCCGTGCATTGCGGCAATCACTGGTTTTCCATGGTGGGAGGTATGGATCACAAAAGTCGTTGTTCCAGGGGTGTGGCCTGCACAAAGCTTAAACTCGATCTTTACATTTCCCATTTCAAACGGTTTGGAATAATCATAATATTCGTTGATCGTAAACGGCGGGATCTCTCCACAGATGAGATCGGGACGTTCGGTAAAGAAGAATGCATCGTTTTCGCCGATCCACACCGTTGCTTTCGTGTATTCCTGAAGAAATCTGGTAGCAGCCACATGATCAAAATGGCCATGGGAAAGAAAAATATGTTTGATATCTTCCGGATGAAATCCCAGTTTTCGAATTCCGTCAAAAACAAGATAGACACTTTCTTTGAAGGCCGGGTCGATCAGGATCAGACCGTCTCCGGTGTCGATCAGATAGGTGGAGACATAGGTATTTCCGACAAAATAAATATTGTCAGTAACCTGAAATGGCTCATGGTAGAGGATCCATGGATTGCTTGTAAAATAGGCAGCTTTTTCAGCGAGCGCTTTCATGCGGGCAGCGCGTTCAGCAGCAGATTCACTCATAGTTTAAATTCCTTTCAAACAAATATTTTTAGTAGATAAGATTGAGGACAAATGGTGCCCATACGGCAAATGCGATTGTCATAATGACACAAGGGATCCAGCCGATCTTGATAAAATCTTTCATGTTAAAATCACAGACGCCGTATACATATCCCTCTGCAGTGCCGGCCATCGGTGTTCCAAAACAGATGATAGAACCACATGCAACGCCCGCAACGATCAGACGTGGATCAATTCCGAGATTGATCGCCATCGTTGCAGCAATTGGACAGAAAATAGCCATAACAGCAGCATTGCTCATAAACTGTGTAATGAACATGGATACGAAACAGAAGATTGTCGCGAGAATGATCGGGTTTGTGAGGTTCGGGAATGCATTGCTGAAAAGATTCGAGATCCATTCACCAGTTCCGGATGCCGTAATCGCATTGGAAAGCGGAAGTGTTCCGGCAACCAGGAAGATAACGCTCCAGCTTACGGAATTGAATGCATCTTTCTGGGAGATCAGCTTTAATCCGACAGCAAGTGCAGCAAAAGTTGTGGATACAAGATATACCGGAACAATCTTAGTTGCAGTGGCAACGACCATCAGAATCACATTTGCAAGGAAAATAAATGCAGCCAGTTTCTCCTGAAGAGGAGTGTAAGGGGTTTTTGTCGAGTAATCAATGTCTTCAGTGAGGGCCTCCTGAGCACGAGCAGAGGCCTCTTTATCAACGACAAACTTCTTACAGATGACGATATAGTAAACAAGCAGGAAGAAGAACATTGGAAGCTTGATCCATGTAAAATCCATAAGACCGTACTGGACTTCAGAACCTGCGTCTGTAATGTACTGATTAAAAAGAAGCAGGTAGGTAATGGAACTTCCGATCGGAAAACATTGTACACAGACCCAGGTGCAGAGATCAGCAGCGGATTTGAATACACGTTTTTCGCTGAGTCCGGAATCTTTGCAGAGTTCCATGATGATCGGAGTTAATGCTGCAATCGTAGCAGTAGCGGTTGTTGCAAGTCCCATAACGGTGATTCCTGCAATGATCATAAGAAAGACCTTTAACGGACTTCCTTTTGTGTTTTTCTGAATAAATACGCGGATGCGGTAGGTGAAACTTGTTTTTGCAAAAACAGCGCCGATAATGAAAAGACCAATCCATGTGATAACTGTTGTGTTGGACAGGCCGGACCATGCAGTCTTTGCGTCGAGGATGCCGGTTCCCTGAAGAAGAACAGGTACCATTAAAGCTGTGAAGCCAAGTGGCAGCAATTCAAAAAAGAATGAAATACTCATAAGGGCAATGATCCCCAATACAATAGCAATTTGCGTTGTCATACAATTCCCTCCTGTATGAAAAGTAGAAACATTTGTTTTTCGCCTTGCTCCTGTCTGCAGCCAGAGATAAGGTCTTTGGTTCATCATTATGCACAGAATGATCATGGAAATATCGTAGCATCAAAACAAAATAAATAAAAGAATATATTTTTTTATACTATAAGAAAAAACTTATGGTACAATAAAAAGAGAAATACAAACTGAAAATTTGAAAACAAAAAATCAGGAGAGAATAAAAACAATGACGATGACACAACTTGTATATTTTGTTGCAGTTGCGGAAGAACTGAATATTACGAGAATCGCAGAGCAGTTTCATGTGTCCCAACCGGCAGTTTCATCGGCAATCCGGGATCTGGAAAAAGAATTCCGCGTTTCGCTCTTTGAAAGACATCACAATGATCTGTTCCTGACATCGACAGGAAATATCGCTTATCAACAGGCGAAACGTCTGGTGGAGCATTATGAAGAGTTTCGGACAAGTATTGAGAAGCTGCAGATGGACAAGTCTGTTTCCCTTGCAATCGCTCCGAATGTTGCAGCCATTCATTTGTCGAAATTGTTTCCCTATATGCAGGAGCAGCTTCCGGGTGTGACGATCAACATGCAGGAAAATTTTATCGTAAATATGACACAGCTTCTGAAAAATAATCTGTTGGATGCGGCCTGTTTTTCCTGCCGGGAGGAGATGAGGGATCCGGCTCTCACATATATCCCTGTTGGAAAACTTTCATTGGCGTTATGTGCATCATCGACATTTTTCAAACTGGATAGTCAAATTATATCACCGAAGAAACTGGAAGGAATTCCGATGGTCTTTCAATTTAAATCCTCTCAGCTGAATACTTTTATCCTGGAATACTTCGCTGGATATCATGTAATCCCAAATGTGATTTTTTATGCGAATCAGCTTACAACAATAACTTCTTTTGTGCGAGAGGGGCTTGCAGTCGGATTTTTGCCTCCGGAAATTATTGAGAAGGATCCAGACATTGTACAGTATCATCTTCCGGAAGCAGAAAATCTGGAGAATGTGGAAATAAATTTTGTTTACAAGAAAAAAACTCTGATGGTGGAAGAGCTTCTTTGCATCTTCCGCACATACTTTAATATGGTTCAAAAGAACAGAAAAATGGAGAAAGATAAATAAAAAGTACATCAATCGCCCATAAAATAAAATGTTTTTGTGGAATTTTGGCTGCGAGCCCATTATAATAGAGAAAAACATCACACGGGAGGTTAAATGAATGAATATTTACGATCAGATCAAGACCATGAGCGATGAGATGGCGGGTGACCTTACAGCGCAGAGACGTGACTTTCATAAGTACGCGGAGCCGGGCTGGTTTGAGATGAGGACATCGTCCATTATTGCACGGAAACTGACAGAGCTCGGATATGAAGTGCTTGTCGGAGATCAGGTCTGCAAAAAGGATTCCAGAATGGGCGTTCCGTCTGAGGAAAAGTTAGAGGAACAGTATGAGCGTGCCGTTGCCCAGGGAGCGGATCCGGAGTTTGTTAAGTACACAAAGGGAGGAATGACCGGTGTGATCGGAATCCTGCGCTGCGGCGAGGGCCCGACGGTTGCCATGCGGTTTGATATCGATGCCCTCGGCGTATTCGAGGAGCATGATCCGAGCCACAGACCGGCGAAAGAGGGATTTAACTCCGTAAATGAAGGCTTCATGCATGCCTGCGGACATGATGGACATGCCACCATTGGACTCGGTGTGGCGAAGGTCCTGATGTCCATTAAGGACCAGCTCCACGGAACGGTAAAGCTGATCTTCCAGCCGGCAGAAGAGGGTGTCCGCGGTGCGAAATCCATCGTTGATAACGGACATCTTGACGGCGTGGATTACCTGATCGGCTCTCATGTGACGAATAAGAAAGAGGACGATCCGGCAGTGGTAATTCCGGGAAGCCATGGCTCTCTCGCGACAACAAAATATGATGTGATCTTCCACGGGAAATCTGCCCATGCAGGCGGATCACCGGAGGTTGGACGGAATGTCATGCTGGCAGTCGGAACGGCGATCTTAAACCTTTATGCGATTCCGCGTCACTCCGGCGGCGTGTCCAGAGTAAATGTGGGAACCGTTGTTGCCGGAAGCGGACGGAATGTTATCGCGGACGAGGCGAAGATGGAGATCGAGGTTCGCGGTGAGACCACCGAGATCAATGAGTACATGAAAAATTACGCAGTGAACATTATCGAGAGCGCGGCAAAAATGCACGGATGCACCTGCGAGATGAAGCTTATGGGCGCGGCAAACTCCCTGACGAGCAGTGAAGCGCTGATGGAGCGGGTAAAGAGAGTCTGCGAGGAAGATCTCCATATGCCGGTTGCGAAGGAAATGAGCAGCAAAAACGGCGGCAGCGAGGACGTTTCCTATATGATGAACCGTGTTCAGGAACAGGGCGGACAGGCGACCTTCATGCGAGTCCTCACCCACGAAGCCGGCCCGGGTCACAGCCGTATCTTCGATATCGACGAGCAGGTTCTTCCGAATGCAGTGAAGATCTTCTGCGGTGTGGTTTATGACATTATGCACTAATGGGTGAGAAGGGCATGCGATAAAAAGCGACAGATAAAAAGAGCTCCGGCCAATTTGCCGGAGCTCTTTTCATAAATGTGAAAAGGCATTTTTATGCCATGATCTTACGGAACAGGTCTTTCAGGTCTTCTACGCTGGCATCCTTCGGGTTGCCCGGTGCGCAGGCATCTGCGTGTGCGGACTCCGCAAGGAACGGAAGGTCTTCCTCTTTGATCGCCTCAAGGACAGACGGAATTCCGACATCCGCGGAGAGCTTCTTGACAGCGTCAACAGCAGCTTTCCGGTATTCGTCCTGAGACATGGAATCAACATTTGCAACGCCCATTGCGCGCGCGATCTCACGGTATTTCTCGCCGGTGCATTCCTGATTATATTCCATGACGATCGGAAGCATCATTGCGCAGGCAACACCGTGCGGGGTATCATAGACAGCACCGAGTGTGTGTGCCATGGAGTGGGCGATACCAAGACCAACGTTGGAGAAGCCCATACCGGCAATGTACTGACCGAGAGCCATTCCCTCGCGGCCTTCCTTTGTGTTTGCTACAGCACCGCGCAGAGATTTTGAGATGATCTCGATGGCTTTCAGATGGAACATATCGGTCATTTCCCAGGCAGCCTTTGTTGTATAACCTTCGATGGCATGGGTCAGGGCATCCATACCTGTAGAAGCGGTAAGTCCCTTCGGCATGGAGAACATCATATCAGGGTCAACGATCGCAATGATCGGCATGTCATGCGGGTCAACGCATACAAATTTACGTTTTCTCTCGATATCGGTGATAACATAGTTGATCGTAACTTCGGCAGCAGTACCGGCTGTTGTCGGAACGGCGATGATCGGAACACACGGTTTTTTCGTCGGTGCAACACCCTCAAGACTTCTTACATCCTCAAATTCCGGGTTTGCGATGATGATGCCGATCGCTTTGGAGGTATCCATGGAGGAGCCGCCGCCGATGGCGATCAGGTAGTCAGCGCCGGATGCCTTAAATGCTTCAACACCGTGCTGGACATTCTGGATCGTCGGGTTTGCCTTAATATCGGAGTAGAGCTCGTAGTCAAGACCGTTTGCGGTCAGAATGTCGGTTACTTTGGCGGTAACCTTGAATTTTACGAGATCCGGGTCGGAACATACGAACGCCTTTTTAAAGCCGTGGGCTTTCGCCTCGTTCGCGATCTCCTGAATCGCGCCTGCGCCGTGATAAGATGTCTGATTTAATATAATACGATTTGCCATGATAAAAAACTCCTTCCATGAATACTTGCTCTCAAAAGCTTTCTGTGCCTTTGTTATTATATTAACAAATTTGAAGGGTAAAAAGAAAGTTACAGAAAAGGTCAAGTGTAACACTTTAAGGAAAATCGACATATTGCAAAAGAAACGCACGAAAAAATTGTGCAAAATAACAATAGATCAGGATAGCAGATGAAGCTCAAGAAACAGGTCCCGCAATGCTGCCGGCATCGCGCGGACGAGAAGCCCGGCAAACTGGGACGGGGTCAGGTCCATGCCACCGAGAACCCACTTTACGGTCATGGTGATCGAGCCCTGACAGTACATTTCCAGAAGAAAATGGATCTCAGGGCTGGCCGGTCTGCCGCTTTTTTCCCGGATCAGATTTTCATAAAAGGCGAGGATCAGCTTAAAATCATGCTCCCGCAGGGAATTCTGCCTGTCATAGCGGAATGCGGCGGCAAAAAATGCCTTTTCCTCCTGAATATATGTAAATTTTTTCTCCAGGCTGTCAAGGATCGTGGTCCCGCGACCCATATGTTCAAAGGAGCGGGCGAGGAGCTTGTCGAAATACCAGTTGATCAGGTCATATTTATCAAGAAAATTCCGGTAAAAGGTCTGGCGGGTGACGCCGCAGCGCTCTGTGATCTGGCGGACAGTGATCGCATCGACCGGAGTTGTCTTCATGCATTCCTTCATGGCTGCGGCGAGACGGTATTTTGTTTTTTCCCCCTTCATGGCAGGCGTGCTGGATTCGATCATTAAAAGCTCCTTTCTCCGGTATCGCGACCGGTGCTAGCGTATTCAGTAAATTCTATCATATTTTTCCCAAGGGAGAAAGTCTTTTTGAGTCGGTTAGCTCCTTCTTCGGATATCATCGGGAAGAGTTCAAAAAAACTCCGTCTCGTCCGCGATTAAGCCACGCGGATGAGATGGAGTTTTTGTTATACCTGAATGAGCTTTGGATGGCTGATACCGAAGGCAGACCGGTTTTATGAGAGGCCGATCACAACGGCAAGGATCACAGCGATGGATCCGAATGCAAACAGGACAGCCTGGAATTTGATCTGGAATTTTGCCCATTTGCCCCAGTCGAGCTTTGCTGCGGCCAGCGCGCCTAAGAGGCAGCCGGAGGTCGGAACGATGAAGTTTGTGAAGGCGTCACCAAGCTGGTACGCAACAACAGCAACCTGTCTCTCGACACCGACAAGATCGGCGAGAGGAGCCATGATCGGCATGGTAAGGGCAGCCTGTCCGGAACCGGATACAACGAAGAAGTTGAACACGGACTGGAAGATATACATAAACCATGCGGAGATCACCGGCGGGAAATTCTGCATTCCGTCACTGATGCTGTGAAGGATCGTATTTAAGACTGTACCGTCGGTTGCGCTTGTGCCGCCAAGGATGATGATGATACCCTGCGCCATTCCGACACACATTGCAGCGCCTAAAAGATCGGCGGCACCGTGGTCGAAGGATTTTGCGATATCATTTACTTTCATGTCATTCAGCTTGAATACAACGCCGATGATACCGGAAACGAGACCCATCACGAAGAACTGGGAAGCGATCTCCGGGATATAGTAGCCCTCGCTTACAACGCCCCAGATCGTCCATACCATGCAGGCAGCGACCGTGAGGAGAACAAGCTTGTGGCCGAGAGTGAACGGCGGCATCTCTTTACCGTTCTTTGCGAATTCTTTTCTGTATTCTTCGTCAGATTCATACGCAACGGAGAGCTGCGGATCTTTCTTGATCTTTACTGCGTAGCGCATTGTGAAGACGATCGTAAGTCCTGTGAAGAAGATCCATAACGGGATACGGAACCATGCACCGGACATGACCGGAATACCGGCAACACCCTGGGCAACAGCCAGTCCGAACGGATTCTGCCAGGAAGAACCGAAACCGATCTGTGTAGATACGTAGGAGCACATAATTCCGACAACTGCGTCATATCCCATTGCGATAAACATCGGTACGAGGATCATAACGAACGGGATCGCCTCTTCACCCATACCGAAGACTGCGCCTCCGAGGGAGAACAGGACTACGAGGATCGGGATCAGAAGGATCTCTCGTCCATTTGTCAAAGCGATGACCCGCATAATGCCGCTTTCTATCGCTCCTGTCCGGAGAACGATACCGAAGGCACCGCCTACGACCAGAATGAAGGCGATGATTCCGACAGCGGTACCATTCTTATCGCCGACGGTCATACCCTCGAATACATAGTTTAAAATTCCCTGACCGCCAAAGTCTTCGGTTCCGAAGATCGGAGCTGCTTTGGTCACCTTGTTTCCGTTTTCATCCAGAATATACTGGAAGCTTTCCGGATCCAGAACGGTTCTTGTTTTTTCCACGCCGTTCTGCATATACGTGATTTCTTTTGTGTCGTATTTACCCAACGGGATAAATACGGTGAGCAGAGCCGCGAACAGAATGACACCAAAAATGATGATGTAAGTGTGCGGCATCTGGAAGCCCTTTTTTTTCTCCATGGTTTATTCCCCCATAATTATATTCTCTGCCTGTGAAATCCCCCGCACAGGTAGTGTATCTACTATATTAACATAGATTCTGTGATACGTCATTACTCTTTTCCTTTAATTCTGCATATTAATAGGTTTATACAATTTTGAATCAGCATTTTTGGTACTTATGTAACCAAGCAGAAACATAGGTATTGTATTGCTTATCGTACAAAAAGAAAAAAATGTCAGAATATACATAAAATTGGGATTGAAAGGATGAAAAGTTTGTTCACATCTTCTAAAAAGTATGCTATAATAGAGTCACCATCTAAGAAACTAATGTATGGGACAAAAAGAGCAGCAAGAGGTGATATCATGGTAAAAAAAGAGATGATAGCGATGCTGTTGGCAGGAGGACAGGGAAGCCGTCTCGGTGTGTTAACACAGAAAGTGGCAAAACCGGCCGTCTCCTTCGGCGGAAAGTACAGAATTATTGATTTCCCGCTCAGCAACTGCATCAACTCTGGTGTTGATACTGTGGGAGTATTGACCCAGTACCAGCCCTTACGTTTAAACGCGCACATTGGAATTGGTATTCCGTGGGATTTAGACCGCAACGTCGGCGGCGTTACGGTTCTTCCGCCTTACGAGAGAAGCAAAGGCAGCGACTGGTATACTGGAACCGCAAACGCGATCTACCAGAATCTGGAGTACATGGAGTCCTACAATCCGGAATACGTTCTGATCCTTTCCGGCGACCACATCTATAAAATGGATTATGAGGTCATGCTGGAATATCACAAAGCGAATAATGCGGATGTCACGATTGCCGCTATGCCGGTACCGATCGAGGAAGCAAGCCGTTTCGGAATCCTGATCACGGATGACAACAACCGGATCACGGAATTTGAGGAAAAACCGAAGAATCCGAGAAGCAACCTTGCTTCCATGGGTATTTATATCTTCAGCTGGAAGGCATTAAAGGAAGCTCTTATCAAGCTTTCGGAAGAGCCGGGCTGTGACTTTGGAAAACATGTGATTCCGTACTGCTTCGAGCAGGGTAAACGGATCTTTGCATATGAGTACAATGGCTACTGGAAAGATGTCGGAACCCTCGGTTCCTACTGGGAAGCAAATATGGAGCTCATCGATATTATTCCGGAATTCAACCTGTATGAGGAATACTGGAAGATCTACACAAAGAGCGACCGTATCCCGCCGCAGTATATCTCTTCTGACGCAAAGATCACAAAATGTATCATCGGAGAGGGTTCTGAGATCTACGGAGAGGTGACGAATTCCGTTATCGGTTCCGGAGTTGTGATTGAGGAGGGCGCCGTGGTCAAGGATTCGATCATCATGCAGGACAGCGTGATCGGAAAAGGTGCTATGGTCGAAAAGTCCATCATTGCCGAGGACGTAAAGGTCGGAGCTGGGGCACACCTTGGCGTCGGAGAATACGCACCGAGCAAATACGACCAGAAGGTTTACCAGTTTGATCTTGTTACGGTCGGCGAACATTCCGTAATTCCGGAAAACGTAAAGATCGGCAAGAATACAGCAATTTCAGGCGCGACGGCTGCGGAAGATTATCCGAATGGCGAGCTTGAGAGTGGCGGCTACATTATAAAGGCAGGTGGAATCGTATGAGAGCAATCGGTATTGTTTTAGCAGGCGGAAACAGCAAGCGGATGCGCGAACTTTCCAATAAGAGAGCGATCGCGGCGATGCCGATCGCGGGCAGTTTCCGAAGCGTGGATTTTGCGTTAAGCAATATGAGCAACTCTCATATCCAGAGCGTTGCCGTACTGACACAGTATAACTCCCGCTCCTTAAATGAACATTTAAGCTCTTCCAAATGGTGGGATTTCGGAAGAAAACAGGGCGGAATGTATGTATTCACTCCGACGATCACGGCGGAGCACAGCGACTGGTACCGCGGAACAGCGGACGCGCTCTACCAGAATCTGGACTTCTTAAAGAAAAGCCACGAACCATATGTAGTGATCGCTGCCGGAGACGGTATCTATAAGCTGGACTACAATAAGGTCTTGGAATATCATATCGAAAAGAAAGCCGATATCACGGTTGTCTGCAAGGACATGCCGGGCGATGTGGATGTGACCCGCTTCGGTATGGTGAAGACGAACGCGGACGGACGGATCGTTGAGTTTGAGGAGAAGCCGATGGTGGCTGATTCCCACACGATCTCCTGCGGTATCTATGTTGTCCGCCGCCGTCAGCTGATCGAGCTTATCGAGCGCTGCGCGAACGAGGACAGATATGACTTCGTACAGGACATTCTGGTACGCTACAAGGGCCTCAAGCGGATCTATGCGTACAAGCTGAATACATACTGGAACAACATCGCATCCGTCGATGCTTACTACCAGACCAATATGGACTTCTTAAAACCGGAAGTGCGCAGCTACTTCTTTAAGGAGTATCCGGATATCTATTCCAAGGTGGATGATCTTCCGCCGGCAAAATACAATCCGGGCGCGTCCGTGAAGAACAGCCTGGTATCCAGCGGCTGTATTTTAAACGGAACGGTAGAGAATTCAGTTCTGTTTAAGAAGGTCTATATCGGAAACAACTGTATCATCAAGAATTCGATCATCTTAAATGACGTGTATATTGGGGATAATACCGTTATCGAGAACTGCATCGTTGAGAGCCGTGATACGATCCGGGCGAATACGACGTATATCGGAAAGCCGGACGATGTGAAGATCGTGATCGAGAAGAACGAGAGATATACCCTGTAAAAAGGGTGCCGCAGTTCGGAGACGGGATATTTCGGACGGTGCGGCAAAGGCAGAAAGACAGGCATTCAAATATTGACTGGCCGGTGATTACATAAAATCTGCGGGGAGCGCAGATGGGGGAGGTTATTATGCAGGTAACAGATGTACGTGTGAGAAGAATTGAGAAAGAGGGAAAGATGAAGGCGATCGTGTCCATCACACTGGACAACGAGTTTGTGATCCACGATATTAAGGTCATTGAAGGGGAGAAAGGCCTGTTTATCGCGATGCCGAGCAGAAAAGCTGCTGACGGCGAATATCGCGATATCGCCCATCCGATCAATTCCGGAACACGGGACATGATCCAGAGAGTGATCCTCGACAAGTATGAGACGACCACACTGGAGGAAGCGCAGGCAGTTTAGTTCTCCGGGAAACTTGTCCGGAGTGATTTCCTGACGCTGGTCCTGCAAAAAGATATAGCCGCAGAGAGCGGCTTGTGAATGGGGAAATAGAAAGTCCGCCAAATCGAAAGGTTTGGCGGACTTTTTTTGCGTATTATGATTTCTTATACGATTACATAAGTCCCGGGATCAGAAGCGGAACATATACGATCATAAAGAATACGATGATCAGTCCGATCAGGTACGGGATAACAGATTTGGAGATCCGCTCGATCGGAAGTCCCGTGATACCGGAAGCAACGAAGAGGTTGATGGCAACCGGCGGTGTGATCATGCCGATGGCGATACCAACTACGAAGAGGATTCCAAAATGTACGGTGCTGATGCCCATGGCCTTGACAAGCGGCAGGAACACCGGGGAAAGAATAATGATCGCGGAGGAGGTCTCCATGAAGACTCCGGCGAGCAGGATGATCAGGGAGATCAGGAACATGATCACATACTTGTTTGTGGAGATTCCCAATACTCCGCTTGCGATGGCTTCCGGGATCTTGTAGTTTGCGAGAACCCAGCCGAACGGACCGCTGCATGCGATGATGATCATGATAACGGCAGATGTCTTTGCACTTCCCTTCATGATCTCAACGAGACCCTTGAAATCAAGGTCGCGGTAGATAAAGAAGGAGACGAAGATCGCGTAGATAACCGCTACGGCAGCCGCCTCAGACGGTGTGAAGTAACCGGAGAAGATTCCACCGAGAATGATCAGCGGCATTAAGATTCCCCAGATCGCTTCCTTGAAGGTGTGGAGCACGTTTCCGACAGAGAATGCTTTTCCCTTCGGGTAGTTGAACTTGCGCGCCTGATAGAGGGAGATCGCGACGAGGATCACACCCATTAAAATTCCCGGGACAAATCCGTTTTTGAAAAGTGTGTTTACGCTGTCCTCAGAGATAACGGCGTATAATACCATCGGAACGGACGGCGGGATAACGACACCGATGGTTCCGGCAGCTGCGATCAGGGCAGCGGCGGAATCTTCACGGTATCCACGTTTCTTTAACTCCGGGATCAGTGTTGCACCGACAGCGGCTGTCGTGGCGGCACCGGAACCGGAGATCGCCGCGAAGAACATGCCTGCGAGGACGGATACGATGGAAAGACCACCCTTTAACATACCAAGTAAGGACTCGGCGAACTCAACGAGCACCTTGGAAACTTTTCCCTTTGCGAGAAGGTCGCCGGCAAAGATGAAGAAGGGGACTGCAATCAGGGAGAAAGAGTCGGTGCTGGCGAACATACGCTGCACGAGGATCAGGAGCTTTACATCGCCTTTTAAGAGGACGAGGAGAGCTGCCGCCGCGATCGCGAATGCGACCGGAACGCCGATCAGAAGCAGAACGATAAAGGAAATGAATAATAATGCTGCCATGTTATGCCTCCTCCTTTCCAAATAAAAGTCCAAGAACCGCGTCAACCGCGTGTACGAGCATGAATCCGCATCCTACCGGAATGCAGAGGTAAATATATTTCATGGGAAGACGCATCGCTGCAGACAGCTGGTTTCCCTGTTTTCCGAAGTATTTCATACCATAGATGATCACGACAACAAAAAGAACTGTGCAGACCACATGGACGAGAAGTTTTAAGACTTTGCTTAATGCGGCCGGAACCATATCCTGAACGAATGTGATGGAGATATGGCCGCTGTGCTTGTATACACAGCTTGCGCCTAAAAATGATGACCAGACTAAAAGGTAACGGGTCGCTTCCTCACTCCAGGAGAGTGCGGTGAATGCCATACGGCAGACGATCTGTGCGCCGGTGATAACGACCATGGCGCCGAGCATGACAACGATGATGTAGGAACAGATGGTGTCCAGAACATCGCTGAGTTTATGAAAACCTTTAACGAAAGCCAACGGTGTTTCCTCCTTTTTAAATCCTGAGCGGTTACTGCTCACGACAGGCGTTTTCCGCAGCCATGCGTCTGTAAGGGGACGCCGGCGGCAGGTCCTGCAGGTGTGGAAAATGCTTATCGTGAACAGTAACCATGAAATGTGTTTAAGATGGGACCGGCTGCACAGGAGATCCTGGGCAGCCGGGTCAGATCACATGCTGAAATTCCGACTGCGAAAGCAGTGCCAGCGGATATCAGCACAAAAAGTTACGATCCAGAAACCGGGATTACTTTAAAGCATCCTGGATTCTTGTGATGTAGTCAGCGTAATCCGGATATGCATCGTATACGCTCTGAACAGCAGCACGGAAGCTGTCAACATCCGGGTTTTCTACGACTTCCATACCATGATCCTTGATCTCCTGGAGCTGGTCAGCTTCCTGATCAGCAACCCACTGACGCTCGTACTCAGCAGCTTCCTGAGCGGATTCCTCGAAGATCTTCTGAACATCTTCCGGTAAGGACTTGAAGAGGTCGTTGCTCATTGTGATGATCGCTGTGGAGTAGGAATGACGGTCAAGGGTTACATACTTCTGGGACTCCCAGAGCTTGTAGGAGTAGATAACATTGATCGGGTTCTCCTCGCCATCGATGGTGCCCTGCTGAAGAGCTGTTAAAGCGTCGGACCATGCCATCGGAACTGCGTTTACACCAAGAGCTTTGAATGTTGCTGTGTAAACATCGTTCTCCATGACACGGAGCTTTAAGCCTGCAACGTCTGCTGCGTTTGTGATCGGTTTCTTGCTGTTTGTGATGTTACGGAAACCACGCTCTGCGTAAGCAAGTCCCTTTAAGTCTGCATCTTCAAGAGTTGCAAGGAGCTCTTTACCGATCTCGCCGTCGAGGATCTTGTAAGCTTCTTCGTTGTTTGCAAACAGGAACGGCATATCAAGAACGCCCATAGCGCTGGAGAAGTTTACGAACGGACCGCTTGTGATGATACCCATATCAAGAGTACCCATCTGCATGCTCTCAAGCATGGTACGCTCATCGCCGAGAGCTCCGTTCGGATGGATCTCGATCTCGTAGGCGCCGTTTGTGCGCTCTTTTACGAGCTCAGCGAATTTCTCAGCACATACCTGGAAACTGTCCTGCTCGTTTACGGTCGTACCAAGCTTTATTACGGTTGCGTCTGTGTTTGAAGTCGCTTCCTTGCTTTCAGCAGCGGAAGAATCAGCAGCAGCGGCTGTTGTCTCAGCGGCAGCAGCAGTTGTCTCTGCAGAATTGCTGGAAGAACCGCATCCAGCCATGGAAAGTACCATAGCGCCTGCCATTACAGCAGATAATAATTTTGCACTTTTTTTCATAATGACCTCCTGAATCATTTAAAAATATGTTGTTTACAATATATCTTAACTGCCCCTCGCAGTAAGAATCTGAAGAATAAAAAAGCTCCTGTCTCTGTTAAAGAGACAGAAGCGAAACTTCTGCGGTACCACTCTTTTTGCTGTAAAAACAGCCTCTCGATCCCGTCGTTTTCCGGCTCATTTAGTGCGGAAAAGTAAACAGGCAACACGTTAACGGGTGTAAACCGAACCAGCCTACTTGGAACTCTTTCAGTGGTTAGCTCCGGGAGGATTGTCTGTAACGCGGTGTCTGCAGCTTTTCACCAGCCAGCTGTTCTCTGAAAGGCCTTCGTTAAGAGCGTTCCCATCATCGCAGGAAATATTTGAAACTGACCTTTATTATAGTCACAGATTTTCAAAAGTCAAGAGAATTAATTAAAATAAATCGCGTATTGTGAGAAAAATATGATATGATAGATCGTATAGTAAATTTATTTCATAGGAGATATTCCAACAGGTTATTATAGAGAATGGAGGAGGAGAATGAAACCGACCGTCAGTATAATTGTTCCTGTCTACAATGCGGAAAAATTTCTGAACCGCTGTGTGGACAGTATTCTCGGACAGGAATATAGAGATTTTGAACTGATCCTCGTAGATGATGGGAGCAGAGATATGTCAGGCTCGATCTGTGATGCGTATGCGAAGACGGATGAGCGTGTGGTGGTGATCCACAAAGAAAATTCCGGGGTTTCAGACACGAGAAATCAGGGAATTGAAAGGGCAAAGGGAACATATCTCCAGTTTGTGGACAGTGATGACTGGCTGACGCCGGATGCGACAAAGCTTATGGTCCGGGCGGCAGAGGAACATGGCTGTGATATGGTGATCTCCGATTTTTACCGCGTCGTTGGGGATATGGTATCCAGAAAAGGGGACATCGAGTCAGACTGCGTGATCGACCGGGAGGAATTCGCGTCCTTTATGATGGAGAATCCGGCGGATTATTACTATGGAGTGCTGTGGAATAAGCTGTACCGGCGCGATCTCGTAAACCGCTTCGGGATCCGGATGGATGCGGAGATCAGCTGGTGTGAGGATTTCATGTTCAATCTGGAATATGTCCGCTATGCAGAGACATTCTATGCGCTGAGGACACCGGTGTATTATTATGTAAAGACAAAAGGTTCGCTGGTGAACCAGAAGATCAGCATCACGAAGACTGTGAAGATGAAGCTTATGATGTTTGAGTACTACAACAACTTTTATAAGCATGTGCTGGACGAAGAGGATTATGAGAAAAACCGGCTTCAGGTGTACCATTTTCTGGTGGACGCAGCGAAGGACGGCTTTGTTTTTCCGGCATCGATCCCCGGAAACCGGAAGCTCGGAGAGGAGCGGAGCAGTGCGCTGCAGGAGGTGATCTCCGATGATGGGATCATTGTGGATAAATACCGGGACCGGAAACTTCTGGAGAGATATCTGGAGTCGGCGGCATTGAAGCATGATATGACAATGGAGGAACTTTCCCTGCTTTTATATCTGAAGGATGCAAGCCATGAACTGAGCAGAAAGAATCTTGCGGATCTTATGGATCTTAGCCGCGGAGACCTCGCGGTGGCGGTCCAGCGGTTGTCCGCGAAAAAGATGGTGGAGGTAACGGAGCTTCCGAGAAGGCGGGGAACAGAACGAAAGATCCGACTGGAACTTCTTCCGGCATCAGAAGTTGTGATCCCGGATCTTGAGGCGGCGGAGAACGATTACTATCAGGCGAAGTTTGGAAATTTTACAGAGGAAGAGATCAGACAGTATACGCTGCTGGCACGGAAAGTGCGGGAGAACGAGAGGAGTATTTTGCAGCGGGGATAGGAGAAGGCGCATTCGCGAGAAGCTGCGGACTGCGTCAGGCGGTCGTATTGGTGTGGAAATACAACGGATAAACATCAAAAATATGGAGATAAAGATGGAAAAAGATAAAACTTGCAAAATCGTATTCAGTGACATCGACGGCACGCTGCTGACGTCGGACGGACAGATCACGGAGGGGACGAAGGAGATGATCCTGAATCTTGAGAAGAAGGGAATCCCGTTTATCCTGACTTCCGCGCGGTCACCGGAAGGCGTGCGGGTCATTAAGAGAATGCTGGGGAATCATGCACCGATCATTGCGTTCTGCGGTGGACTGATCCTCGATAACGACGGAAATGAGATCTACAGTAAGATGATTCCGTTAAAACGGGCACTGGAACTGAAGGCGATGCTGGATAAGGATTTTCCGGCTGTTGCCTGCAATACCTTCGGCGGCGAGAAGTGGATCGTGGATGACCGGGACGATTGGAGAGAGCAGCGGGAAGAGAAAATCGTGGGATTTCCGGCTGAAATTGGAGCTATTAAAGATATATTTGAAAAAGAAGGCGGAATTCATAAATTTCTTCTCATGGGAGATCCGGACGTGATGACAAAGCTGGCGGCGGTTCTGGCGAGAGATTTCTCCGACCTCCAGTCTGCGGCCTCCAACCCGGAATATCTGGAGATCACGGCAGCGGGCGTGGAAAAGTCGGAAGGTTTGAAGACGCTCTGTGGAAAACTCGGAATTTCCCCGGAAGAGGCAGCGGCCTTCGGTGACGGCGAGAGTGATCTTTCCATGATGCGTGTGGCAGGATTTGGCGCGGCGATGGGAAATGCGCCGGAGAATGTGCGGAGACGGGCACCGATGGTGATCGGGAAGAATGATGAGGAAGGGCTGCTGAAGAGGCTGAAGGAGATATTTAAGGACTGAGAAAAATTGAAGAAATAATTAAAAAAACAGACCCATTTGATACAAATCCAGAAATCAAATGAGCCTGTTTTTTAACCGAATCAAGTAAGTCCCCTGCTTCAATTGCGAAAAGCAATAAGCAGTGGGTGGGGACTTGCTTGTATCAGGAGGAGTGCAAGCTCCTTCTGATAAACTGCGGAGCAGTTATTCGGTTATGAGCAAGTAGCGAAGCGGATTGCGAATATCCGCTTGACTTACCAATATCCGAGCGACAGAAGATGTTTCAAAAACTCAACCGTATTACTTCTGTTTCTTCACCGCATTCCTCACCGCATCCGTTGTCCACTGACAAAGCTCAGCGATCTTGAAATCCTGATACCGTCTCATAGTCGTGAGGATCCTATCCCCGATGGGCTTGATATAGCTGTCATCAATGACATCCAGACCGATCATGATCGCCAGTGCGTTCAGTACCGGGGCTGCGGTACAGTCCGCATCCTGACCTTCCATAGCGATGATGTGGCAGGTCTCCTTAAAGTCCATATTTCCGAACCAGAGGGCAATAACTTCGGCGGCTGCGTTCGGATAGGCGTGGATCCAGTTGTACTCTTTGTAACGCTCCTCGCAGGCCGTCCATACCGGCTCCCAGGAAGAATTTTCCTTGCAGAGATCCAGCGCATGTTTTACGACTGCGTAGTATTCGCTCTTATGCGGGATCATGTCCACCGCTTTCTCAACAACGGTCCGGATATGGTCCTCCGTGAAAGCGAGGGAGGTGAGCAGGGCGTTGAAGATCCCGCCCAGCATGCCATTGTTGGAGTGGGAGACGATCGAATCGTCCGCGGCAAGTCTCGCAGCGAGCTTCGGGTTTCCGGGTGCTAACATTCCGTGAAGCGGGGTGCGCATCTGCGCTCCGATCCAGTCGTAGAAGTAGTTGTTTATTGTGCCGCTCTCCGGCGGAAGAAGCCCGCGGCGGAGATTTTCGATGGCCGTCTTCTCGGCGGAATATCCGTCGGAGATCAGCTCCAGCCATTTGTAGGCAACGTCGGCAGGCGTGATGTCATAGCCTTTTTCGATGAATCCGTCGAGATAGGCGATCTCGTAGGTGATATCATCATTGTATGTCTCCGGACGGCGGAGATATCCGTAGACCTCGCCGAAGCGTTTGCGGATCTGTTCCGTGGTATAACCTTCGATCTGGGTTCCAAGGCAGCCGCCGATGAGCTGTCCCATCCATCCTGCGGTGACTTTCTTTGCAAAGTCATCGGAAAAGACGTCATAGGGCGCTGCAGGGCCGAAATCAGCTTCTTTTTCTACATCCGCGAAGGTGCGGTAGGTGTTGTAGCTCCAGTAAGGGGAGGCGGGATCCTTCGGCGCTTCATTCAGTGCGTGGAAGATCTTCGCGGTAGCCACCTGAATCGCGGCTCCGTCCTTTTCCTCGGACGCCTTCAGGCCTTCCTCCATGAATTTCTCAGCTTCCGTCACATCATATCCACGGTTGTGCATGCTCTGCACCGCGGCGATCACCACGTCGCAGGGGGCTTTGGATCCCGGAACCTTATTGTCCCAGTCGTGGAAAAGCTGTTTGTCGGAGGCGCGGCCGGCTTCCGTGTAGGCCATCCAGTCCGCCTCATTGTCGTCGTGAAGCTCCGGCGGAACCGCGTCCGCCGTCAGCTTATGTTCAAATTCCCATGCTTTCATAAAGAATCTCCCTCATTTTAGCTGTAAATACCACTTCCTGTCTCTGCTCAGGATAAGAAACAGGGCAGAGATCGGAAGAAAACACATTGTCAAAATGGATCATACAGAAGCTTTGCCTATATTTATAACAACTCGGAATTTCGAAATAATTCCATCAATTCTTCTTCTTTCCCGACATACTTCTCTTCGAATAAATTCCAATCGCGATCATCGTAACCACGTAAGGAATCGTCTGAATAAGCTGGGATGGCAGATTTAACATCTGAAGCCGTACGGCCAGTGAATCTGCCATACCGAAGATCAGTACCGAGCAGGCGATCTTCCATGGAATACCGAGACCCATGGATTCCGCCGCCATTCCGATCCATCCGCGTCCGGCGATCATGTCTCTTGAGAAGAAGGAAACATAACCCATGGACATGTATGCTCCGCCGATCCCGGCGAGACAGCCGGCGATGAGAAGGGCGATGTACTTATATTTCATGACATTCAAGCCTACGGACTTTGCGGCACTCTCATTCTCGCCGACCGCGCGGATCCGCAGACCGATGGTAGTCTTCCAGAAGAAGACTGTGAGAACGACCACGAGGATCAGCCCGAGATAAGTCAGGACATTATGTCCGGAGATAATAGCGCCGAGAACAGGGATATCCTTGATAAGCGGAATCCTGATCTCCGGCATCACCGGACTCTTTAAACTCTGGGTGGAACCTTTATTTCCGGTCAGATAGTAGGTCGTAAAGACCGTGAGACCGCCGGATAAGGTATTCAGGGCGATTCCGGCGAGAACCGGGTTTGTATTCAGGATCAGCGTAAAGTAACCGAACACGAAAGCCAGCACCACGCCGACTGCCATTGCGAATATCACGCCGCCAAGAGCGCTGTGGGTAAAGTAACCGCCGACAGGTCCCGCAAGGGCACAGCTTAACATGATTCCCTCAGTTCCGATGGGATCGATGCCGCCTTTCACGAAGACCATGCAGGCCATGGCCGCGAACAGGATCGGAGTCATCACACGGATCGAGGTAAAGAGGAAGTCAGGGGAAAGAATCACACTCCAGATATTCATGCCTGTACCTCCTTTTTCACTGCAGCTTCGAATTCTTTTGTCTCTTTGATGATGAGTTTCTTCTTATATCCGCTGAGGATCGCGGTGGCGGAGATCAGAAGAACCATGACTGCCTGAATGATGTTTACAATCTCAAACGGGATATCGGAATTTCTGGACATGATATCCGCGCCGATCCGCAGGTAAGATAAAAACAGTGCTGCGAACGGGACATACTGTACCTTCCGTCTGGCGACGATGGCGATCAGAACACCGTCCCAGCCATAGCCCGGGAGTGCGGAATACTGGAAGCGCTGGTACATGCCGAAAAGCTCCGCAGCGCCGCCGAGTCCCGCCAGCATACCACCCAGAATCTGGGTCAGGATGATTATGAGGCCGGAGTTGATGCCCGCGTAGTTTGCCATATTGAAGTTTTCGCCCACAAGGTTTGCCTTAAAGCCGAAGGGTGTCCGGTTTACGATGACCCAGATCACAAGGACAGTCACAAGGGCGATGATCGTACCGGAGTTGATACGCGTGCCGGTGATGATCTTGCTTAAAGCGCATCCTTCCGGAAATTTGTAGGAATAGTTGGAGTTCTGGGTCGGATCATAGAAGAAGGTGGTGATGATCCAGAGCCCGACGTACAGGCAGGTGTAATTGAGCATCAGGGAAGTTACAAGCTCATTGGAGCCGGTCTTTACTTTCATGATGCCCGGGATAAAGCAGATAAATCCGCCTGCGACCGCCGCAGCCGCCATGGCCACGATCAGTGCCGTTTTTCCGGAAAGTCCAAGTCCCAGGGAAGCCGCACAGGCAGCAACGGCGCCGATAAAGAACGCGCCTTCCATGGACAGATTGAAAAGCCCCGGTTTGAAGAGGATGATGACCGCAAGTCCTGTAAACATTAACGGTGTCATACCTTCGATGACGTTTCCGAAACGGCGGACGGAGGTCAGCGGTCCGAAAATAAAGTCTCCGAGAGCGGAGAGGGGCTGGCTGCTGATCAGGAGAATGATCGCGAAGACGATGATCAGGGAGATCAGGATGGCAATCATGGTCCGCAGCATTTCTACATAAGATGATAGAGGTTTTTTCTGTTTCATGATTCCGATACCTCCTGATGTTTCAGCCCGAGCATGTAGTTTCCGAGCTCGAACTCATCTACTTTTTTCGCGTCCTCGAAGTAGGCGGCAGCCTGTCCGCCGCACATGACGAGAATGCTGTCGGAGAGCTCCATGATCTCGTTTAAGTCCGCGGAGATCAGGATAACGCCCTTTCCGGCATCGCGCTGTTCAATGATCTTTTTCCAGATAAACTCGTTGGCACCCACATCGATGCCCCGGGTCGGCTGGTTGGCGATCAGAAGCTTCGGGTCAGAGGAAAATTCCCTTGCGACTACGACCTTCTGCATATTTCCGCCGGACAGCATACCGATCGGCTGATCGTCATTCTGGCAGAGGACGCCGAAGTCGCTGATAAGTTTATCTGCCCGTTCATGGATATTTTTATAATTGAGAAGTCCGTGTTTTTTTAACAGCGGGCTGTCGATGATGTCTGCGATCATGTTGCCCCAGAGGCTGATGTTCCCAGCCGCTCCGGTTTTGATACGGTCCTCGGGGATATAGGAAATTCCGTCATCGCGGATCGCGCGGATGGATTTTCCAAGGATTTCTTTCCCGTCAAAGAGGATACTGCCTTTGACACCGGAGTAGAAACCGAAGATCGCCTCGGCGAGTTCATTCTGTCCGTTTCCCTCAACTCCTGCGATACCTAAGATCTGGCCCTTTTTCAGTGAAAAGGAGACATGGTCCAGGAGCTTTCGTCCTTCTTTATTTTCATAGGTCAGATCAGTGACTTTTAAGAGCGTGTCACCGAATTCTGCCGGCTTTTTATTCATTTTCAGGATGACATCGCGGCCCACCATGAAGCGGGAGATATCTTCTTCTGTCGCGTTGGAGACCGGGATCGATCCCACTGTCCGTCCGGCACGGAGGACTGTGATATTGTCGCAGATCTGCATGACTTCGCGGATCTTGTGGGAGATGAAGATGATCGTGTGATCATTTTTCTTTAGTAAAAGAAGCTGTTCAAAGAGTTCGTCTGTTTCCTGTGGCGTCAAAACTGCGGTCGGCTCATCTAAGATCAGGAGCTTCGCCCCGCGGAGCAGGACTTTTAAGATCTCGACCTTCTGTTTCTGGCTGACGGAGAGCTCTCCGACGACAGCCATCGGATCAATCTTTAAGTTGTACTTTTTGGCGGTTTCCTCCACCGCCCGGATCGCTTTTTCCTTGTCGATCATGATCCCGTTTTTCGGTTCCATGCCGAGGATCACGTTCTCATATACCCGCAGAGAATCCACGAGCATGAAATGCTGATGCACCATTCCAATTCCGAGACGGATCGTGTCAGCGGCACTTTTTGGCTGGATCTTGTTTCCATCGAAGATGATATCGCCCTCAGTGGCGTCCTCGTCACCGAACAGGATCTTCATCAGGGTACTTTTTCCGGCACCGTTCTCACCCATCAGGGCATGGATCTCACCTTCCCGGACAGAAAAGCTGACATCCCTGTTGGCCATGACACCGTTGGGGTAGATCTTTGTGATATGTTCCATTTTCAGGATCTCTTTGCCCATACGGATCCTCCTTTCTTATAAAAGCCAAGGGGACTTGTTGACAAGTCCCCTGATGTACTCGATATTCTGGGAAAATGAACTGTTTCAGACAGATTCCTCAGATGATTTACATAAAATATCACAGCAGGTTTCGAGTGGATCTGCCGGATATGGTTGAACATTCGGCATTTTCCGGCAGTGAGCAAAACTTTATCTGTCGTGGCTGAATGATAGGTACTGGTGAAGTTACGGAGCTACAGAATCAATAAGAGCCTGAACTTCGTTCTGGTCAGCATCGCCGAGAGCAGTCGGGATCTCGATCTTTCCGTCGAGAACTTCCTGTTTCTTCTCCTCGATCGTCTTTTTGATCTCATCCGGAACGTTCTTCTGGAAGTACTCGTTGTCAGCAAGACCTGCACCGTTTTCCTTTAAACCAAGGAACTCGCATTTGCCGTAAGGAACCGTTCCCTCTTCTTCCATCTCAGCCATTCTCACGAGGGAATCGCCGACATTCTTTAATACGGAAGAAAGGATCACGTTTGCCTTTGCCTCATCGGAACCGGAGAACAGCATTGCCTGATCAGAGTCAACGCCGATGATGTATTTGCCCATCTCAGCAGCAGCCTCTACGCAGCCAAGTCCGGCCTGCTCAGCAGCAGGGAAGATAATATCAACGCCCTGATTGTACTGGGCGATAGCTGTCTCTTTACCCTTTGCGGTATCATCCCAGGAACCGATGTAGGAAACGTATACCTTGATATCCGGGTCAACAGATTTTGCGCCTGCGATGTATCCAACAAGGAAGTCAGTGATGATCGGGTGCTCGGAACCGCCGACGAAACCGATCTTCTTGTCTTCATTTGCGTTTGGCATGTCTTTGGATTCTGTTACAAGTGCTGCGAGAACGCCGGCAAGGTAGCTGCCCTCGTTCTGTTTGTAGCTGATTGCGTAAAGGTTCGGCCACTTGCCCTCTTCCATATCAGAGTCGAACATAACGAATTTCTGATCCGGGAATTCTTCCGCAACCTGCTCGATGACCTCAGCGGAGGAAGATCCGTTGGAAATGATAACATCGTATTTTCCTTCCTCAGCGAGATCCTGGAATGTCGGCTCCCACTTTGTCTGGTCACGGCCGATCTCGATAACCTTTATCTCGCAGCCAAGATCGGAAGCAATCTTTTCCATACCTGCGTTTGCAGAATCGTTGAAGGATTTATCACCTAACTGTCCTGTACATACGAATACAAAGGACGGCTTCTTTGCGTCTGTCTCAGCAGCGGCAGCAGTTGTCTCGGCATCAGCTTTTGCGCTTTCAGCGGCAGCAGTTGTAGCTGCAGTATCAGTTTTTCCTCCGCACGCGGTGAGCAGCAGTCCAGCAGCTAAGAATAATGCGGTAGCTTTCATGGTCTTTTTCATGTTTTCCTCCTGTTTTTCGGCTTGTTCTCCGGGGAATATGATCACCGGAGAACAGATTTGATTTTTTTCATGGGTATACTATACCAAATTTGTGCAAATTAGACAATGAATATAGTGAAAAAAGCGAAAGATCGTTAAGAAAATAACAATGACGACAGTTGTGCCTCACAATGGCCGATGATATAATGAAAATGTGTGAAAAGGAACACAGACAGCATATGCAATATGGAAGACAGGATGGTAAGGCTATGAAAGGGAAGATTTTAACAGGCGCGGGGCTGCTGCTGATCGCGGCGGCTCTTCTTCTTACTGTTTATAATATAAGAGAATCAGACCGGGCCGGAGCAGAGTCAGAGGAGATGGTGGTCCGGCTGGAGTCACTGACAGCAGATCTGCCGGAGCGGCTGGAGACGGAGAAAAAGGAACTTGTGCCGGAATATAAGAAGAATCCGGAGATGGAAATGCCGACTGTGGAGGTAAACGGACAGGAATGTGTGGGGATGATCGAGATTCCGGCGCTGGGGCTCAAACTTCCGGTCATCAGCGAGTGGAGCGACGCGAAGCTCAAGAAAGCCCCCTGCCGGTACAGTGGCTCCGCGTATTTAAAGAACATGATCATTGCCGGACATAATTACCGCACTCACTTTTCCGGCATCAAACGCCTGAATCCAGGCGATTCCGTAGTATTCACAGATGCGGACGGAAATGTATTTTCCTATGAAGTGGCGGAGATCGAGACGGTTGGCGGCTATGACATCGAAAAGATGGAAGCCGGGGACTGGGATCTGACACTGTTTACCTGCACGAATAAGGGGAAGGCGCGGGCCGCGGTGAGATGCAGGGAGATTGAGGAATAGAGAGGAGCATTTTTACTTAAAATGCTCTTAGGGAAACAAAGGGTCTGTGTACGGAAACAGGGAAAGTACCTTCGGAGAAGGTGTACTTTCCCTGTTTTTTGCTGTTACATCTGGAAGAAACGACCGGCGGCAGGTTTCGCAGATCAAATATTATTTTTTGTAGAAACAGTTTCCACCAACAATTTTATAGGAAGAATAACTGCCGGTTGAGGCGTGTTTGGCGGCTTTGAAGAAGAGGTAGTCTCCGATATTGTTGGAGCCGGCCAGAGCATCTTTGGTGGCTTTTATGCAGGACTTAGACGGACCTTTTGCCAGGTATTTGTCCAACAGGCCGGAGGTCGCGCCGGGGAACTGGCCGTCGGCGTAGATCACGTCGGAGATCGTTTTGCCCCACTTTTTGGATTTTACACGGTTTACGATGCAGCTTGCCACGGCGAGCTGGTCCTCATAGCGGTCATCGCCAGTCTCCATCGCGACGCAGGCTGCCATCAGGTAGATCTCATCTTCAGTGGCGGAGATCACGTAGGACGGTTCTGCGGAGGTTCCGTTTCCGGATGCGCTCAGTGCCGCGGACTCTTCCTTTGCGTCGACAGCGGCAGCAGGAACCGGGCCAATGGAAGCATATTTACTGGAAATATAGCCGTTTGTGTCGGCGGAGATCTGAACCTTTGCCCAGCCGTCAGATTCACTTAAGACAGGAAAGGAATCGCCTTCAGCCGCCTGTTTTAAGATTGCGGAATCTGTGGTTGGGGTCTCGCGGACATTTAAGGTCGTTGCGGTGATCTTTGCGGATAAGAGACCGAGCTCTTTTGCTAACGGCTCGATATCTGCTCCAAAGAGCAGATACTTGTCGCTCATCCATCCTTCAATTTTTCCGGAACGGACCTTCGTCCAGCCATCTTTCTTCTCTAATACGGTTCCGCCCGCTCCACGGTAGCACTTTCCGACGATCTCTCCGTCCGTGGACGGTTTCGTCCGCATATTTAACGGTTCACTTGTCACATTTGCCACGGCAAGATTGTCATAGGCGGATGCGGCGAGAGATGGAAAAGCCGGGAATGCGGTGGAAAGGAACAGGACAGATGCGGCGGCAGCCGCTTTTAAAAGAAGCTTCTTTGAAAAGTCAGGAATCAGATTCTGTAATTTTCTCATGCAAAATTTCCTCATATAGGTTGAATATCCCGCTTGTATTACGAGAATTGTTTCAAATATTACAAAATTATTACAAAAACAATATATCAAAAATGAAGAAAATTGTCAAGTTAGTGTAGCAAACAGAGAACGGAAGCTGATTGTTGTTTAAAGCGGGCTGGAGTTTGAATAATCTAACCAAAATTTTTAACACCAATAAGGTGTGAATCGCATTTTAGGTATGGGAAGTCTTAGCAATCTGAAAATACAGATTTACAAAGAGAGACAAATTCATTCATAGCGCTTGTAAGATACATTCCTTTTCGAAATGAGATGTATAAAGGGCAAATAACTCTATGCAAAGGCCTCAGGTACGTTATATTGAAAGAAGAACTTAAAGCTGCGATATTGGTGGATGTAAGTACGGAGCATCCCATTTCAGCTTGAATTAATTGAAGTATAGTATAATAGTCAAATACCTCAAAATATTTGCTTGGAAAAAAATTTTCACTTTGAAAAACAAGCTCACTAAGCTTTCTGCCGCCTTGAGAAGCATAATGGAGAATAAAGGTATCATTAGAAAAAGCGTGAAGTGAAACAGCAGGTGCTTCTCGCCAACTTTTCCCGGCAAATTTTTTTGCATAAGGATGAGAAGGAGGAAGTGCAAGTAATTCTTCGCCGGTACATAACTTGATTTGCTGAAGAGAAGGATAAAAGACACTGTTGATCATAAAATCAGCGGAACCATCAAGTACAAGTTGATACAGCTCTTCCCGATTGCTGCCATGAACCAGTTTAAAATCAACATTAGGAAGACGCTGCTTCATTTGAAGCATTAAAGGGACTAAAAATAGCTGGGTGCGCATGGGTGACATTGCAAGAGTAATACGTCCGGTATTATTTTGCTTAAGTTCATATAGTTGATTTTTGAAATCTTTATCCATCAGAACAAATTTTTTCAGTTTGTCATAGTATAATTCTCCCTCAAAAGTCATTTTTAAAGGGGTGACATCACGATTGAATACAGGACAACCTATATTGGCCTCTATAGATGATAGCCGTTGACTGAGTGCAGGCTGCGATATAAATAAGGTTTTACAAGCAGCAGTAATATTACCTGCTTTTTTGATTGCGGATAGAGTTATATATTCCATGTGATAATCATTCATACTCGGTCCTCATTTCTATATAAGCATTTTCTTATCGGATATATAATATATATTTGATTTGTATTATACACTGTATTGTCGTACAATTCAATCATACAAATATATTTGTAAAAAAATAAACAGATAACTATCCAATAGAAAGAGATGGTGAAAAATAATGACATTAAATCTGCAAAAATACGTGGAAAGTATTATAAAAAAGAAAATTGAAACATATCATATTGTAGTGCGTCAACATAATCAGGAAATAGGGAGATTTGATTGGAGAGATAATCGTAGAGACAATATACATTCAGTCAGTAAAAGTTTTTTAAGCGTTGCAATCGGCATGGCTGTAGAAGAGGGAATTTTGTCTCTGGATGAAAAACCTGCTGTTATTTTTAAAGATAAACTTCCAGATCATCCATCAGACAATCTAATGAATATTACAATTAGAGATATGATAATGATGGCAACAGGGCATGATTATTTTGTACTTCAGGGATATTCAGGAGATCCTAAATATCCAGGACGTGATGAGCTTAGAGGAGAAGACTGGGTAAAATACGCATTGTCATTTGATGTGCCATATGCTCCAGGAACACATTGGAAGTATAATAATTTTGGACCATATCTTTGCTCGGTTATCATCCAGGATCGAACAGGTCAAAATTTGAGAGATTATCTTGTGCCTCGATTATTTGATCCGTTGGATATTATTAATCCGCAATGGTTTCAGTCTACCGCAGGATATACTCTTGGTTGTGGAGGACTTCATTTAAATACATATGAGCTTTCAAAATTTGGTCAGTTGCTTTTAAACAAGGGTAATTGGAATGGTAAACAACTTGTATCAGAAGCGTGGATCAATACAGCAACTTCTAATTTGATATCAAATGATATTCCGGGAGAAAAGCTTGGCGTGGATGAAAAAGCCGGATATGGATATTTTTTCTGGAGATGTGCTCGTGATAATGCATTTCGTGGCTATGGATGGGGAGGACAATACCTCATAGTAATTCCTGATCTTGACGCCTGCATTGCAATCATGTCTCATGATTTTAATAATCAGGCACTTTTAGACAGTGTATGGGATCATGTCATTCCTCTTTTGAAAGAGAGTATTTAATATTTGAACACAATTGATAACAAGTTTTATATACAGTTTGTTTGGGGGAAAATATATGAATAGTGAATCAAGAAAAAAAATTCAATTTCCGCATTCGTACGTTATTATCATCTGTGTATTGTTATTTGCATGTATTATGACTTATGTGATTCCCGCAGGAGAATATGCCCGCTATGAGAACTCTGCTGGCTTGACGGTAGTAGATCCAGATACATTTAAGTTTGTACCCAATACTCCGGTAGCTTTATGGCGTGTACCCGAACAGATTATGAACTCTGCGGCTAAAAATGCTACGGTTGTTTTTTCGATCTTTATAATCGGAGGGGCATTTGGCGTAATCTTGGCGACAGGAGCGTTTGAGGCTTTAACAGCCAAAATGGCAAAACGCTTTGCAGGCAAAGAAACCTGGCTGATTCCTGCATTTAGTTTGATTTTTGCATTGGCGACAACAACTATGGCTAATAACCAATTTATTGGTTTTGCACCGATAGGAGTAATGGTTGCACTTGCGTTTGGGTTTGATGCAGTTGTTGGATGCGGGATGATCTGCTTGGGAGGAGCAATTGGATTTTCTACGGGTACTTTTAATGTAAATACTACTGGAATCGCGCAGGAAATAGCGGAGCTTCCACTGTTCTCAGGTCTTTGGCTTCGCTGTATAAGCTTTGTGATCTTTCTGGTCGTTACAGACATTTATCTTATTTCCTATGCAAAAAAAATTAAGGCAGATCCCAGAAAAAGTGTTATGTATGGTTTACAGACAAACAATACAGATGAGGCAAAAACAATAGATGATTTTCAAAAAATGAATAAAAAACATGTAATTGTGTTGTTGACGATCCTTGCATTCTTTATTGTATTGATTTATGGCTGTGCGAACTATAAATGGGGGCTTGCAAAAGTTTCGGTTGTATTTATGTATATGTCAGTGGCTTCTGGGCTGTTGTATGGTTTTGGACCAAGCCGCATTGCTAAAGAGTACATAAAAGGAATGAAGGACATGACAGAGCCTGCAATTATTATTGCAATGGGATGTGCGACAACTTTGATTCTGTCAGAAGGTCATGTTCTGGATACCGTTGTACGTTCATTGGCACAGGGAATTGGATATCTTCCATATATTCTGCGTGCTCCGGGAATGTATATTCTTCAGACTGTCACCAATTTTTTTATTGTCGCGGGAAATGCACAGGCAGCCGTTGCCATGCCGATTATGGTTCCGGTTGCGGATATGGTAGGAGTCAGCAGACAGACAGCTGTTCTTGCATTTAACTTTGGAGATGGATTGAGCAACTATATTCTACCGCATTCATCAGCACTTATGGGATTTATTGGAATGGCCAATATACCATATGATCGTTGGATGAGATTTATGCTTAAACTATTTGCTATTTGGGCAGTAGTAGCAATGATAATTGTAGCTTTTGCGTCTGTGATTCAATATAGTTAGAAGCAGAATGGATCATGAACTATTAGCAGTAGGATCTTGTGAAGTCTATGACACATTCATTACATATAAACTTAGCAAGAACGTTGCCGATAAAGTTTTAAGCTTGCTGGTATTGCTGCTCGAAATACTAGAAACGAAAAATGGGAATGCTGACAGTTAAAAATCAGCATTCCCATTGATATTTCTTGAGGTCCACGTGCATCGCGTCCTTCAGCTCCACGCCTTCCTGTCGCAGCAGAAATGCCTGTTCCGGCCAGCCGGGGACGAGGCGGCCGGCGTGGTTTACGACGCGGTGGCAGGGAAAATCTCCGTAGTTTGAGGCGTGGGAGAGGACCCGGGCCACGAGGCGGGAGTTTTTGTCCCTGCCGATGAGACGGGCGATCTGGCCGTAGGTGGCGACGGTTCCCTCGGGAATCTCCGCGAATACGGACAGGACTTCGTATGCGAAATCTTCAGTGAAACGGGCGGATGCTGCCATATTACTGCGTCTCCTTCTGCTCTTCCCACATTTTCACCGGCATGCCGTTGACTTCCACGTTGTCCTCGACCGCTATCACAAGGCAGCGGCGGCCGCCGATGAACTTCGTTTCTACAAGATCTAACCGATCCGGATTGACCTTGATGTCTACGTCCGGTGTCTTCACGGCAAACTTTCCGGTTCCTGTGATGGCCGGGACAAGGATCGCGGTATTTTCTCCGGCAGCTTCCTCGTAGACTTTATCAAAGTGCTCCAGACGTTCCGGCTCCACACCACTCTTTTCGAGAAGATCTTTTACTTCCGGCTTTGTGAGAGTCAGCGGAACTTCGTCTTCCTTATGCTCCTCCGCAAGCTCCGTAAGGTTTTCGTGGATCTGGCGGACAGTCTCATAGTTGCATTCCTCTCCCAGCGTATCGGTCAGGATCTCCTGAAACGCTTCTTTCTGGGACTTAAAGGAGATCGGTGTCGGCGCACCGAGGCAGGCATCAATAAATTCAGAGTGGAGCTCCTCCGGGTTTTTTGAGAAATACAGGACGCTGTGAATATCGCTGCTGCGGTCATTAAATGCAGGGAACAGGAATCCGGTCATCGGGGTCTGTACCCACCAGTCCCGCGGGCGCTCCTCAATTGCATTGGTCGTTTCATTATAAGAAAGACCGGGCTCGGAGAGCTTTACCGGGCAGATGCAGCAGAGGATATGGTTGTAGACCTCCTCGGATGCGTCGAACATTTCCTCGTTGTCGGACGCTTTCCCCGGAACATCGTAGGCGCTGTGGATCAGGATGATATAGTAATTTTCTCCGTACTCATAATTTTCGATCACCTTATTATAGAAGCTATCCACAGTCTCGTCGTCCGCGAGTTTTTCATCACGGAGTTTCATGAGAAGCTCGTGGGCGCTGTCCGGACCTTCGTCGTGGATCGAGTACTCCAGATTATGGAGATTTTTTCCGATTCCCCCGGACAGGGATTTCTTGAAGATCTCGTAGTATTTAAAGATCTCCTCCTCGGACAGGGCGAAGAACGCCTCCTTTAAGGTCGTTTTGATCTGCTTTTCGGCATCAACGTAGCATCCGCAGATGCGGGTGATGGCGTTGTTGTCCTTCTTGAATTGCTTCTTTATTTCTGAAATTTCACGTTTATTCATAATATGTATCCTTTTCAAACAAATTCCAGTCATAAAGGATCTTACGTTTTGCTGTAAATGCAATGGAAGATGAAAGTATGGCTGGAGAAAAAATCATTGATGATCGATAAATCCTGATTGACAGCGATGTGCAGCTGTTGTGCCGAGCACAGGAGAATGAAAGGCAGCTGGCAAATAAATAGCTGTGAAGACATCTACTTATTTAATAGCTTCTCCGCATAATACATTGCAGCCACATGAACCGCCTGTACAAGCCCGCCGTTTGTCATCAGCTTTTTCGTTTCCTCGGCGGACATCACGACGATCTCCAGATCCTCGGTGGCATCGAGATGCTGTCCGCTGACCCTCTTACAGTCTGTGATCAGATAACAGTGGGCGAAATTGCTGATACACGCCGCGTTTGGCGCGACCTTGCAGAGAAATACCGGCTCGCTTCCGGCATAGCCGGTCTCCTCGAAGAGTTCCCTCGCAGCCCCGGCTGCGGGATCCGCATCTGTCGGCTCCATGCATCCGGCAGGAAGCTCCAAAAGGATCTGTCGCGTTCCATGGCGGTACTGGCGCACGAAGATAAAGTCCCCGTCAACGGTGACAGCGACCACGACAACAAAGTCCGGCACATCATTTACATAAAATGGAGAGATCTTCGTGCCGTCCGGCAGCGCACAGTCGTCGGCGTGAAGATCGATCCAGCGGTCCTTTATGATCGTTTTGGATCCGTTGCAGATCCACGGTTTAATCGACATAACCTTTTCCTCCTAAATCAGGACAAATATAACCTAAAATCCAGTCAGCCTCATTATAATGCGATTAAGCTCTCATCATCCGGTACATAAATATTTCCACTGTAATAGCGCTTTCCCTCGCTCTTGTAAAGCCGTTCACGTCCGGCAACATTGCTGTCCTCCGTGTGCCAGAGAACGAGGTTCGGGATCCCGAGTGACTCCGCAAGTTCACAGGCGTCCTTCACGGTGCTGTGATGCTTTTCATACGGCTTCCAGATATCGCGCTCCGCATAGAGGCAGAACGCCTCGTGGAGCAGCCAGTCACTGCCGCGCACATACTGTTCACAGTCCGGATTGTACGGCTCATCTCCGACGCAGGTGAGTTTTCTTCCATTATTTAATGTCAGCGTAAAGCCGAACTGTTTTAATTTCGTGGAGTGGATATCGAAGAACGTCACATCATAGCTTAAAATATGGCGCGTCTCCCCGTCCTTCACTTCCTCCAGATGGATCCGGTCACCGATCATGTTGTAAAACTTATCCTGGATCGTCAGGCGGCAGAGTGTTTTGATCGTCTCGATCAACTCTGCGTGGCAGTAAATGTGGGCGTCCCCGATATACTGGTCCTTTTTCATCTTTGTTGCGATCATGCGGATCATCCAGACGATGCCGAGTACATGGTCTGTGTGGGCGTGGGTCACGAAAATGTGGTGGATCCGCTCTAAGGGAACCTGCATGTTGTCCAAGATCTTTAAGATCCCGTTTCCGCCGCCGGCATCCACCATAAAATATTCGTCCCCGTCGCGGAGCGCAAAGCATGTATTATAAAGGTTGGTAACCGTGGCATTTCCGGTACCAAAAACGTAGAGAAGCTCGCTGTCCATGAAAATCTCCTTTTCTTCCTGCTCATAAGTGCCGTGCCGTCCAGATCGGCGATCATCACTGTCTGCATCGGCCGGACACCAGATTCTTTGGTTGAGTTTTGAATATGAATATGTTACTATAAAATAAATGGAAAAGCAATTCCCGGGCGGTTAAATTTTTAACCTGTAAGGTGGAAGAAGAGCATGAAAAGCTCCGCAAAAACCAGAAAAAAGCTGTTGTTTTTCATGGCCGAAAGTTTCTAAAATGAAAATTCTCTACCATACAGTAATTAGTGCAGAGTTGGCCGATTTGGAATGCGAATCATCGGCAAAATTCCGCTGCGGAGCACAGACGGAGGTGCTGTGTACTGTAACAGGATTTAAATATCCGGGAAATCGCAGGGAGGAAAACAGAGACAATGAGAGATTTGGACTATCTGAAGCTGCTTGCAAAAGAGTATCCGACCGTGAAAGCGGCCTCCAGTGAGATCATCAACCTGATGGCGATCCGCGGACTTCCGAAAGGAACCGAGTATTTCTTCAGCGACCTGCACGGGGAATACGAAGCGTTTATTCACCTGCTCCGCAGTGCGTCCGGTATTATCCGCGAGAAGATCTCGGAGACCTTCGGGTATGTGATCTCGGACGAAGAGGAGATCGCTCTTGCAAACCTGATCTACTATCCGGAGCGGAATATCCGGAAGATCCAGAAAGCGGGAAAATTTACAGAAGACTGGCAGAGAATTACGATCTACCGTCTGGTGCGCATCTGTAAAGAGGTTTCCTCGAAATTTACGAGATCGAAAGTTCGTAAAAAAATGCCGCCGGCATTCGCTTATATCATCGATGAGCTCCTTCATGTGGACTACAATGATGATAATAAGAAAGTTTACTATGACGAGATCATCCACTCCATCATCGACATCGAGATGGGTGACCAGTTCATCATGGCACTCTGCAACCTGATCCAGAACCTGACAGTGGACAGCCTTCACATTATCGGTGATATCTTTGACCGTGGACCGCGCGCGGATATTATCATGAATGAGCTCATGCACTTCCACGACGTGGATATCCAGTGGGGCAACCATGATATCTCCTGGATGGGTGCGGCGACCGGCAACCTGGCGTGCATCTGCAACGTGCTCCGGATTGCGATCCGTTACAATGGATTCGATGTCCTGGAGGATGGATATGGGATCAACCTTCGCCCCTTATCCATGTTTGCGGCGAAAGTTTATAAGGATGATCCGTGTGAGCGGTTCATGCCGAAGATCCTGGATGAAAATATCTACGACGCAGTAGATCCGGGTCTTGCTGCGAAGATGCACAAAGCGATCACAGTGATCCAGTTCAAGGTGGAAGGTCAGATCACGAAACGCCATCCGGACTATCAGATCAATGACCGGATCCATCTGGAACATATCAACTTTGAAAAAGGAACAGTAAATATCCACGGAAAAGATTACAAGATGCTGGATATGAACTTCCCGACGATCGATCCGAAGGATCCGTTAAAATTCACAAAGGAAGAGCAGGAGCTGATCTACAATCTGGCGCTCTCGTTCCACCACAGTGAGACACTTCACCGTCATATCCGTTTCGTATATTCCCACGGCGCAATGTACAAGAGGTGCAACGGAAACCTGCTGTACCATGGCTGCATCCCGATGAAAGAGGACGGTACCTTCGAGGAGCTGAAGCTGAAAGGGATCATCTATTCCGGAAAACGTCTGCTCGACTATATCGAGGACGCGGTGAAGATGGCATATTTTCTGCCAGAGGATGACCCGACGAAAGACTGGTACCGTGACTTTATGTGGTATTTATGGTGCGGTCCGAAGTCCCCGGTATACGGAAAGGACAATATGGCAACCTTTGAGAACTACTTTGTCGCTGACAAGGCAGCTGCGAAGGAAAATATGAACCCGTATTATAAACTGAGTGAAAAAGAGGAATTCTGTAATAAGATTCTCAAGGAGTTCGGACTTCCGGTGGAAGGTTCCCACATTATCAATGGACATGTACCGGTAAAATTAAAGGATGGTGAGAGCCCGATCAAGGGAAACGGAAAACTCTTCGTCATCGACGGCGGACTTTCCAAGTCCTACCAGCCAAAGACGGGGATCGCAGGTTATACCCTGATCTTCAATTCCCATCATCTGGCGCTTGCGGAGCACAAACCGTTTGACAGGGATCATGAAAATACACCGAAGGTCACGATCGTAGAGAAAATGAAAAAACGTGTGATGGTCGCGGATACCGATACCGGAAAAGAACTTGCGGCAAAGATCGCGGACCTGAAGGAACTTGTGGCAGCATACAGAGGCGGCATCATTAAAGAAAAACTGGAGTAGAATTGCATGAACAAGGACGAATTTTTAAGACGCTTAGAGGACGCGCTTTCGGGTGAAGTCCCGGCGTCCGTGATCCGCGAGAACCTAAATTATTACGCGGATTATCTTTCCCAGGAACTCGGGAAAGGACGTACCATGGACGAGATCATAGAGGAGATCGGCGAGCCGAATATCGTGGCGCGCACGATCATCAATTCCGCGGAGGCTGCGGGAGAGACCGGAGATGGTCATGGAAGCTTTGAGGATGCGTCCCCGCGGGACGATGACAGAAGAAGCACTTACAGCCAGGGAAGTTATCAGAACGGCTCCGCGCCGAATATCCATTATTTCGATCTGAATAAGTGGTACTGGAAATTGGCCCTTGTTGTGATCCTGTTTCTTGTGATCTCCGTGGTGTTCAGCATTATGGGCGGCGTGTTCTATCTCCTGATCCGGTTCTCAGGACCGATCCTGATGTGCCTGATCATTTACTGGATCGTTAAGAATTTCCGGGGAAGATAGCAAAGTAAATATAATGAACAGGCAGTCGGAGCTGTGAGCTGCAGATGCAGGCACGGAAAACGGTGGACCGATTCATGAATTTAAAGCCGGAAATGTCTGAAAAGCCTTGATTTTACTGAAAGAATCAACAGATTACAGGATGTTACAATTGAAATAAGTTATGTAAACAGGTGCGGCGTTCTCTTTTGGGAGCGCCGCATTTTTGCCACAAAACTGGTGATTTTCGCCTAAATTATTAAGAGTTTATGAATTCCTTTGTTTTTATTGACAAAAGAGGCCACAGGAAATATAATTTGTTTGTAACAAAACGTAACATATTTGTAACAAACCTTACAAACTATGAAAGCTTTAAAATAAGAGGATTTCAATGACAAATAAACTTTTCAGAACTTTAAAGATCACCTGTTTATGTATGGCTTTAACCGCAGCGCTTCCGATCGTTTCCTTCGCGGATGAGCAGACTGCAGTGAATGAAAATAAAAAAGTAGTAACGATCATCCACCTCGATGAAAACGGAAATCCGTTAGAAGAGGACAAGCAGACAGAGACAACGACAGAGAGTTCTGAAGAGAATACCGATACAGCTTCCGAAGAGAAAAACACAGACGATACTGCAGCTGACAGTGCAGAGGCAGAAGAAGCAGATGAGGAAAATGCAGATGACGAGGAAGTATTAGAGGCAGAGGTCGATGTTGAGGATGACCTCCGCTCCGAGATTGTTACATATGCACTTCAGTTTGTAGGAAACCGTTACAAATACGGTGGAACAAATCCGAATACCGGTGTTGACTGTTCCGGATTTACTTCCTATGTAATGCGTCACGCAGCAGGCGTAGAGCTCCCGCATTCTTCCGGCGGACAGTCCCGTATGGGTCGTGTGGTAAGCAGCTCCGAGATGCGCCCGGGTGATATTATCAGCTATGGTTCCGGAAAGAGGATCAACCACGTTGCCCTCTATATCGGAAATGGACAGATCGTACATGCCTCCACAGAGAAGACCGGAATTAAGGTTTCCAGATGGAACTACCGTACACCAGTGAGGATCGTGAATGTACTTGGTGACTAACCTGAAAATTGGATAAAGGATAAAAGGATAAAAAAACCTCCCTGACGAATAGAAAACGTCAGGGAGGTTTTTGCATCTATGGCGGTAAAACGGTGAAAGAAAGCTATTTTTTTCGGTACCCCGCGTGCAGGATCAGACGAAATACTCCGGCCTGTTCCAGCGTTTTCGCCACAAGGAAGAAGATCAGGGAATCCACCGGCCATTGGATCAGATTTTTGATCGCGCGGGCAGGCAGAAGTGCGAGAAAACCTTTTCCATTTAGAAGCGTCAGCCAGTAGGTCGCGAGGATGATGTTGCAGATGATGATCACAACGAGTTTGGCTGTGAGGATCCTCGGAAGCGAGAGCTTCTTTTTATAGAAGAACAATCCGTAGAGGAATGCGGCCAGCATGGCATCAAAGGTAAAACCGGGCATGAAGCCGCCGTCCGGTTTCAGCATGAATTTGATCACGTCCATCGCGCCTCCGAAGAGACAGCCGACGACCGGGCCGAAGAGGTAGTCCACGAGCATGTTCGGGATCGAGCCGAAGCCGATCTTTAAGTTGGGTGTGATCTTTAAGGAATAGTAGCCGAGAACAACGGCGAGGGCACCGAACATGGCGCAGGTGGTGATGGTTGTGACCTTTTTAAATTCGCGGGATGATTCATAGATCCTGGAAAAGAGGTCGTTCGAGCTGTTTTGCATAAAAAAATACCTCCTTTGCAGATTTTCGGACCACAACAGGAGATAATCGAACGGTCACAGACACAAAAGGTATCTGCAAACTATCTTCTGATGCAGCGGGATGCGATATGTGCACCGCGGGAAATTCCCTTCGTCCTGCCAGCAACTCCCTGTCTGGCGGGCACTTGACGCGCACACGTCTACTCTGCATGTTTGTTTGATTTTCAGGGCGGTTGGCGCTCTGATGCCATTACAGTATCATGAATGATGCAGAATGTAAAGGGCCAAACGAAGAAAAAGCATTTTTGACGAAAGAAAGCGAAAAACCCCTCCACAATTTCGGTGTTTTGATGTCTATATTTTTCAGAAACCCTGATTTATAATACATCAAGTTCATTAGAAATCCGTAGAGCAAAAAAGATATTAAATCGAATAAACAGACACAGGAGAATTACATATGCAGAAAAGTGAGGTAAAGGATCTGACAGTCGGATCGCCAATGAAGCTGATCTTAAGCTTCGCGGTTCCGATGCTGCTGGGATTTCTTTTTCAGCAGTTTTATAACATGGTAGACACGATCATTGTCGGAAAATGTCTGGGAGTATCGTCTCTGGCGGCGGTTGGATCGACGGGGTCGATCAACTTTATGATCATCGGTTTCTGTACCGGTGCCTGCAGCGGATTTGCGATTCCGGTGGCACAGAAGTTCGGCGCGGGAGATTACAAGGGAATGAGAAAGTTCGTGGCGAATGCCGGATGGCTTTCGGCGGTGTTCGCGGTGGTCATGACGACGGTCGTAGGTGCACTCTGCATGAATATTTTACAGTGGATGAATACGCCGGAGGATATTATTCAGGGCGCATATGATTACATTTTTGTGATTTTCCTTGGAATTCCGGTCACTTACCTTTATAACATGCTGGCGGGAATTATCCGCAGCCTCGGCGACAGCAAGACCCCGGTCTACTTTCTGCTGTTATCGTCCCTCCTGAACATCGGTCTTGATTTCTTTACGATCCTGGGACTCGGCATGGGTGTGGGCGGACCGGCTCTGGCTACGGTAATCTCGCAGGGAATTTCGGCAGTGCTCTGTCTGATCTACATGATTCGGCACTATCCGATCCTTCATATGAAAGACGAAGAGTGGAAGCCGGACGGACGCATGCTCGGCACACTCTGCAGCATGGGGATTCCTATGGGACTTCAGTATTCCATCACGGCCATCGGCAGCGTTGTGCTCCAGACTGCGGTAAATTCTCTGGGTTCTATGGCGGTTGCGGCCGTTTCTACGGGAAGCAAGGTCAGTATGTTCTTCTGCTGTCCGTTTGATGCTCTGGGTGGAACCATGGCGACTTACGCGGGACAGAACGTGGGTGCGAAGAAGCTTGACCGTGTGAAAGAGGGACTGAAGGCGGCAAGCCTGATCGGTATCGTCTACTCCCTGATCGCGTTTGTGATCCTGTTCTTTGGCGGAAAGTATATCGCGCTTCTCTTTATGGACGCGGATCAGACGGAGATCATCGGTCGTGTGGCGATGTTCCTGATCGGAAACAGTATGTTCTACATTCCACTGACGTTTGTGAATGTGGTCCGCTTTACGATCCAGGGAATGGGATTTTCGACGTTTGCGATCCTGGCCGGTGTCTGCGAGATGGCTGCACGGTCTCTCGTTGGCTTCTGCCTTGTTCCGGTGTTCGGATTCCTTCCGGCATGTTTTGCGAGTCCGCTTGCATGGATCTTTGCGGATGCGTTCCTGATCCCGGCTTTCTTTCATTGTATGAAAAAATTAAAAGTGCTTTTTGGGGAAACGGCATAAAAGATGTTGCCTGAAAAGATCATGGACAGCGGTGCATAAAAGTTCAGGTTCGGACCATACTAGAGAATGCAGGTGCGGCAGAGGATGCCGCAGCAAAATATTTCCGCCGGTGCGTCTTACAGGCGGCCGTGGAACAACAACTCCAGGAGGTACGAAAAAATGGCAAGAAATAGCTATGATATGGACGACAACATGAAAAACAGTGGGTCTGAGACTTACGACAAGACAAAGAACCAGAGCAGAAACAGCCAGAACCGTTCGGAGAATAACAGTCAGAACCGTTCGAAGAACAGTTCTAAGGACTCTACGGACAATGGGAGAAACTGCAAAAGATAAAAAAGATGCGGCGGTCTGACTGTGCAGGAAGCTGTGTGGAAAGATTGCGTGGTCGAACAGTCAGATCTGATAAGAATGGCGGTGGGGTGATCCTGCCGCCATTTTTGCGGTTATTGCAGACGAAAGGTATATGATTTCAGACGTTATGCGGACACAGAACGGTTCACGGCAGCTGCATAAAGCATTGAAATGTGCTGGAATTGACTGTGCAGAAAGGAACCATGTCCGGGCCGCCCGACATATTTTAAATTAAGGATATGTTTCAGGAGAAGGAATATGTTTCGGACGATCTCGATGCAGCAGCTGGAACAACTTCTGGACGGAGAGCGGACATTCACGTTGCTGGATGTGCGGGAACAGAAGGAATATGAGGCAGGGCATCTCCTGGGGGCTGTGAACCTGCCTTATGAACAGCTGGATGAAGTGGAGGCAGAGATCACAAAAGACCGTCCTGTGGTCATCTACTGCGCCTACGGAGGTCAGAGCCTGCTCGCGGCGAGAGAACTCGCGGGACGCGGGTATGATGCGGTGAATGCACTGGGAGGACTGCATTATTACAGGGGAAAATATTATGTGGGATGCCGGGAGTAAAAGTTCCGGAAGAAAAGAAAGTGATGATTTGGCAGGGTAGGACTGTCGATTATCGAAAAAAAATCCGGATGGAATGCTTGGCATGATATGGTCACGGTCACGGGTGCTTTGCATGGTCAGAAAACTCCTGTACCGTGGACAGGAAGCCTGGATTGTAGTTTTACAGGGATTGACAGGGTGACTGCGAACCCTTAAAATTAAATGGAATACAGCCATCCGGCGAACGATACGGATGGAATGAAACTATGAAAATAAAGTGGCTGCGAATTTAAAATGGATTTTTGCTTGTAAGTTGCCATGCATCCGAAGGGAAGCTCCGGGGGAGGTTGTTCCTGTAGGTGTGAGGGTACTGAACAGTTACGTGAGCAGCTGCGCGATACATCAGAACGGAGAAAATCAGATTGAATACATTTGAATTGATCGTCCCATGCCATTTCGGCCTGGAGGCAGTGATGAAAAAAGAAATCCTGGACCTTGGATATGAGGTCAGCCAGGTGGAAGACGGGCGTGTGACATTTATCGGCGACGCGGAGGCGATCTGCCGTGCCAATATTTTCCTCAGAACAACGGAGCGCGTACTTTTAAAGGTCGGCAGTTTCCATGCAGAGACTTTCGAGGAACTGTTCCAGGGGACCCGCGCGATCCCGTGGGAGGAATATCTCCCGAAGGATGCGAAATTCTGGGTCGCGAAAGCTTCCTCCATTAAGAGCAAGCTCTTCAGCCCGTCCGATATCCAGTCCATCATGAAAAAAGCCATGGTCGAGAGGATGAAAAAGGCATATGGGATCGAATGGTTCCCGGAGAGCGGTGCAAGCTTCCCGCTGCGCGTATTCCTTCACAAGGACACGGTGACGGTAGCGCTTGACACGACCGGAGAATCCCTGCATAAGCGCGGTTACAGGACCCTGACAAGTAAGGCGCCGATCACGGAGACGCTGGCGGCGGCACTCATCATGCTGACTCCGTGGAAGAGCGACCGGATCCTCGTGGATCCGTTCTGCGGAAGCGGAACCTTCCCGATCGAGGCGGCGATGATCGCAGCGAATATGGCGCCGGGCATGAACCGGGAATTCCTCTCCGAGGACTGGAAACATCTGATCCCGAGAAAATGCTGGTATGATGCGATGGACGAGGCGAACGATCTTGTGGATCTTTCTGTCCAGACGGATATCCAGGGCTACGACATTGACGGGGACATCATCCGTGCAGCGAGAGCGAACGCGAAGGCAGCAGGCGTGGACGAACTGATCCATTTCCAGCAGCGTCCGGTGAGTGGGCTCAGCCATCCGAAAAAATACGGATTCCTGATCACAAACCCGCCATATGGGGAGCGAATCGAGGAGAAGAAGAACCTGCCGGAGTTATATAAGACGATCGGAGAGCGTTTCGCGGCGCTTGATTCCTGGTCAGCTTATATCATCACGGCGTATGAAGATACCGAGCGCTATTTCGGACGCAAGGCGGATAAGAACCGGAAGATCTATAATGGTATGATGAAGACGTATTTCTACCAGTTCCTGGGACCGAAGCCACCGGCAAGGAAACGTGAGGAGAGAAAAGAAGAGCAGTGATAACTGCTCAGCAGGTCTGCGCACTTGTTGCGCTGACCGTAATAAAGCACAGGCTTGAAGGTGAAAATCCCATCGGCGCAGCCGACCAGGAATGGATTTTTGATCGTAACCTGCCATGCAGGACAGGGAAAATGCCGATTGCAGGCGGAATGTGGGTAAGACGGAGAAGATGAGAAGCCGAAGAAGGAAAAGACGTGGGAGCGGTCTGTGGCCCGGAGCGGTCGCAGTGCTGGCAGCAGGCATGATTTTTGCTGCGAGGACAGAAATCCTGGATCTGGCAAAGACAGGGATCGACCTCGTAGTGGACGATGACCATCAGGAAAACAGCGCAGAGAAGCCTGATCTGAGCGTCACGGAGAATTCTGACGCTGCAGCTGATGGGGAAGAAACACTGACGGATGCCGGAGCGAACAGTACAGATGAAACGGGAGCTGACTGGAAATACATGGATGCGGACAGTGAAATTTCCGCAGATGGATCCGGGGAGCAGGAGTTTATAGAACTCCCGTCATCCTACGATCTGAGGGAACACCGGGCGATCCGTGTTTCCGACCAGGGAGATCTCGGTACGTGCTGGGCATTCGCGGCATTAAAGGCGGTGGAGACGTCCATGCCGGAATCCATGGCAGTGCCGCTCTCGGCGGACCATATGTCGATCCACAACAGCTTCGGAATCAGTCAGAATTCCGGCGGGGATTACAGTATGGCGATGGCCTACCTTCTCGCCTGGCAGGGACCTGTCTCGGAGGCGGACGATCCATATGGGGACAGCACCTCACCGGACGGTCTTGCACCGGTCTGTCATGTCCAGGAGATCAGGATCCTGCAAGCGAAGGATTATGGCGCGGTAAAACGGGCGGTATTTTTATACGGAGGCGTCCAGACATCGCTCTATCTTCCGGCGGAAAACCGTGGGGGCGACGGAAATGTCTGTTATAAAGGCAGCGAGGAGCCGAACCATGACACCGTGATCATCGGCTGGGATGACGATTATCCGAAGGAAAAGTTCGCATCAGCTCCGGAGTCGGACGGGGCGTTTCTCTGCATCAACAGCTGGGGAGAAACCTTTGGGGATGGTGGATTTTTTCATGTCTCCTACGAGGACAGCCGGATCGCGGAGAGCAGTATCTCCTATCGCGGGATCGAGCCGTCGGATAATTATGACAGGAATTACCAGAGTGATCTCTGCGGATGGACCGGTCAGATGGGCTATGGAGAGCCGGACGCATGGATGGCGAACGTGTATACAGCAGAGTCGGAGGAGACGCTGGAGGCAGTGGGATTTTATGCCACGGCGCCGGACACGGAATACGAAGTGTATGTGTTTGACGGGGACAGTTTCCGTGAACATGTGGAAAACGGTGTGAAATTTCAGGTGGACAGTGGAAAAGTCCTGGCATTCGGCATGGTCACGGATGCAGGATTTTATACGGTCCGCCTGGCAAAACCGCAGACGGTGAATGCAGGAGAGCCGTTCGCTGTGGCAGTTAAGATCCACACGCCGGGGACAACGCAGCCGGTGGCGGTGGAGTATGCAGGCAGCGGGCGGACAGGAAATGTTGACATAAGTGACGGTGAGGGGTATATTAGTTTTGATGGCGGCACATGGGAGCGGACCGAAGAGTCAAAGGGATGCAACGTGTGCCTGAAAGCCTACAGCAGGATCATTGGAAAGTGAGAAGAACATGGAACATAAGATTGTTTTTGCAACATCAAATGCCGGAAAGATGCGGGAGATCCGTGAGATCTTAAAGGACCTCGGAGCGGAGATCCTGTCGATGAAGGAGGCAGGCGTGGATGTTGATATTGTGGAAGATGGAGATACATTCGCGGCAAATGCGTTAATTAAGGCAAAAGCTGTTTGGGAGAAGACCGGTGGGATCGTTCTCGCGGATGATTCCGGGCTTGTGATCGATGCCTTAAACGGGGAGCCGGGCGTCTACTCCGCGCGGTATATGGGGGAGAAGACTTCCTATGAGATCAAGAACTGGAATCTGATCCATCGTCTGGACGGTGTCCCGGAGGAGAAGCGCACGGCGCGCTTCGTCTGTGTGATCGCAGCGGTCCTTCCGGATGGAAGAACCTTGACAGCGGAGGGAACGATGGAAGGCGTGATTGCGCATGAACCGGCTGGTGCCGGCGGATTCGGCTATGATCCGATCCTGATGCTTCCGGAATACGGGAAGACATCGGCGGAGATCACTATGGATGAGAAGAATGCCATCAGCCACCGCGGTAAAGCGCTTCGGGCGATGAAAAAATGTCTTGCAGAAGAAATCGGAGAGTAAGGTATGAAAATTCTGATCGTGAGCGATACCCACAGAAGAGATGGAAATCTTAGGGCAATTATTGAAAAACAGTCCCCGTTCGATATGCTGATCCATCTGGGGGATACCGAGGGCAGCGAGATCTATTTTAAGGAATGGGTGAATAATGATAACTGCGTGATCCATGTTGTGCGCGGAAATAATGATTTCTTTTCCCAGACAGACAAGGAGAAGGAGATCTCCATCGGGAAATACCGGGCATTTCTGACTCACGGTCACATGTACGGCGTATCGTTTGAGCTGGAGACGATCAAGGAAGAGGCGAGAGCCAGAAAGGTGGATATTGTCATGTTTGGCCATACCCACAAGCCGCATCTGGAGTACTGTGAGGACGGGCTTGTGGTGCTGAATCCGGGAAGTCTTTCTTATCCGAGACAGGACGGGAGAAAACCATCGTATATGCTGATGGAGATCGACCGGAATGGGGAGGCGCATTATACGGTCTGTTATGTGGATCAGGATCGGGATATTCCGTCGGGGTTGTATTAGACGGGGTGTGACTGAGATATGGTGTTGGCGAGAGGGCGAAGAAAGATTTTGACTGGATCGCAGTGTTAGCGAGAGTACGCGGTGAGCTTCCGCCCAGGAGCGCCCAGGGATGCGGGGATGGTTCCGCTAAGCTCCCGGGAGACTGCTAAGGGCGGGACACAGATACCGCAAACTCGCTTCGCTCAGACAGTGCGGTCTCTGCGTCCCAACGCAGTCACCCGCGAGCTAAGAGGAACCAGATCCCCGGATCAAGGCACTCCTGGGCGGAAGATCACCGCTGGTAGTGTCGAGAATACAGTCACCCTTTGCTGAAACAGTTATACCTGCGAGTTAAGAAAAAGTAGATGCCTGGATCGAGGTCCTTAGTCAGAAGCTTCCCGCTGACTGCAGTGACGGTCGCGGGTTTTAATGGCTTGGAGGGTAACGTGGACTGCAATTTTATTGGAAGATTTCAAAAAAATGGTTGACAATCTATCGCGTTCACGGTATAATTTTAAACGCATTTAGTGAACTTTTGCTTTTCAAATGCTTCGCAGAAATTCCGGGGTGTGGCTCAGCTTGGCTAGAGCACCTGGTTTGGGACCAGGGGGTCGCAGGTTCGAATCCTGTCACCCCGATTTTTATCGAAAAAAAAGATAAAAAAATTGTTGACAGATGAACGGATATGAGATATAATGTTCAAGTCAGCGAAAATAAAACAAAGTTTTCCTGCGGGTGTAGTTCAATGGTAGAACACCAGCCTTCCAAGCTGGATACGTGGGTT
>ERZ1106969.207-NODE-207-length-68118-cov-5.750628_pt1 | contig 68118 bp, 59 predicted proteins | sample MGYA00403685_ERZ1106969 | MGnify/ENA primary metagenome ERZ1106969 (study PRJEB35170, sample SAMEA104062416) | human gut metagenome | biome: human gut; feature: human-associated habitat; material: faeces | place: Denmark | collected 2012-05-18 ...
GAGTCTGTAACAAACGTTACAAACTCATTTTTTTATTTAAAAAGCTCCTCTTCTAATGCCTCTAAATTCAATATATTTATTGATGCTCTATCAAATTCTATTAATTTATCTTCTCTTAATTTTATTAATTCTCTTGAAAGTGATGGTCTTGGAATTCCTAAATATGATGCTATATCCTCTTTACTGCTCTTTAATTTAACAAGATCATTTTGCTGACTTTTTTGTAATTCCAATATAAAATTTATTACCTTTTCTCTTACACTTTTAAATGCTAAACTTTTTACTTTATTATTTAACATAAAAACTTTATCACTTAGTAATGATACAAAGTTCTCTAGTATTTTTTCTTCTCTTAAACATAATCTTAATATTTCATTTTTATTAACAAATAAAATTTTACTATCGGTTGTAGATATAATTGTAGCTGGATATGTACTCTCTTTTGAAAAAACTAGAGCTTCTCCAAAGACATCACCACACTTTAACCTCTTTACAATTATACTGTTACCACTTGGATAAATTCTTTGTATTTCTATAATTCCCTCTAAAATTAATCCTATACTACTACAATCCTCTTCCTCGTTTGCAATTACACTACCTCTTTTATACTCTTCAAAGGAATATTTAACAGATTCTAATATTTTCCCTATTTCTTCTGCTTTTAATCCAATAAAAAATTCATTCTTCTCAAGTAAATCTATATTCAATATATCACTCCTATAAATAATTATTCTTTTTTAATAAAGACAATTTAAAATTTTTCCTTTATAATATCATTATATAAAACAAAGGAGGAATTTGAAATGGGTTGTGGATGTTTAACAAAAGCTAATAATGGTGATGATGGAAAAGCCATCGTTGATTTAGTAAGAAGTAAGGGTAAAGATAATTTTCCTTTAAGATATCTTTATAAAATAGATTGCTCATGCGGCAATACATTTACAATGAAAACTTTAGTAGATAAATGTGTTCATTGTAACATGACATACGGTGTTACACCATGCGGACAAAACGATAAAAATAACGTTAAACCAGCTGGTATTAACTACTAAAAAGAAAATTATTATCCTATACATAAAAAAGATGAGGAGTTTATCCTCATCTTTATATTTATCTTATTTTTAAAGCTTCCTCATATTCAACATATGAATTTCTATCTACTATATTTCTTAAAATAAGAACTTGGACGAATGCAACTACAACATCCATAATTACATGTTGTTTAATAAATAATGTAGATAAAATAATTAAATATCCTACAATAATTACTGTTGATTTTAAAATTTTATTTTCTGAAACTCTACAAACCCATATACTACAAATTAATGCCAAGGCTACATGAAGGCTTGGACAACAATTCACCGGTCTATCATTTGCATATATATTTCTTATCATGTTTGAAAATACATCATCCCCAACAATAATTGGACGGCTTACACTAGTCTGAAAAAATATAAATATTACTAGAGCTGATAACATAGTTAACACTATACACTTAGCAAACTTATAAAATTCCTCATTATTTTTTGCATAAATATATATAAACGAAAACAAAACAAGTGCATACCACATATAGTACGGAATTACAAAATACTTAATAAGAGGTATTTTACTATCCAACGTCGTTGCTAAAGATACACTTGGTATATTTAATCCATTTACAAGTTCATAACCTATTATAGTAATTAGATATGCTATTACTAAAAATATAGCTTTTCTATCTTTTATAAATCTTTTGGCTATATCCATAACCATATATTATCTCTCCTCTTAAAACAAACATAATAATTAATCCTTTTACCACTACTAATTATACCACCTTGTCCCAATTTATTATCTTAATTTTATATTAATATTTCCTTAGTTATGTATATCTGATAAAATTTAATTAAACATTAAAATTTAGGAGGATTTATGAAAGTTGGGATTATTGGAATAGGTGACATATGCAAAAAAGCCTATCTTCCACTTATAACATTAATGGATGATTTAGAAATTGTATTGTGTACAAGAAATACCACTACATTACAAGAAACTAAATCAAAATATAAAATAAATAAGGCAGTTTCTAGTGTAGATGATTTAATTAATGAAGGAATAGAGTGCGCTTTTATTCACAGCTCTACAGACTCACACTATGATCTTTGTAAAAAGCTTTTATCTAGTGGAATCCATGTTTACGTAGATAAACCTATAAGCTATAACTTAGATCAAGCTTTAGAATTAAAGGATTTAGCTATAAAAAACAATTTAATACTTAAGGTAGGTTTTAATAGACGTTTTGCTCCTATGATAAGTTCATTGAAAAATTTAGGGGAAGCAAATATAGTGCTAATCCAAAAGAATCGAGTAAATTTACCTGGACAGCCAAGAATTTTTGTATATGATGATTTTATTCACGTTGTAGATACCCTAAGATTTTTAATGAATGGAGCTTATGATAATTTTACTGTAGATGCAAGAATAGAGGATAATTTATTACAAAGCATTACTTTAAAACTATCTAATTCTAAAACTACAGCTATTGGTATAATGAATAGAATAAATGGAATTACCGAAGAAATAGTTGAATATATGGCTCCTGGTAAAAAAGCCATTGTTCGAAATTTAACTCATACAACTCTTCTAGAAAACAATAGTACCTCAATAAAAGAATTTGGGGACTGGGAAAACACTCTTAACAAAAGAGGTTTTAATTCAATTATTTCATCATTTATTGATGATGTTAAAACTAAGAATCTCAATTATGATATGCTAGAAGATTCAATAATTACACATAAACTTTGCGAAAAAATATTAAAAGAAATCCCTAGAAATTAATCTAGGGATTTTACTTTTAATTATCTTTAACAAGGTTAATATACACTCTTCCCTATCCCACACAAGCTAAAACCATATATAAACCTCATTATTATTTTCTTATTACACCAATTGCTTTTCCTAAAATATAAAACTCTTCATCTGGTGTAACAACTATAGGCTCATAATCATCATTTTCTGGTAACAATGTTATTGTAGTCTTAGTTAAACTTAATGTTTTTAATGTTGCACTTCCTTCTATATTTACAGCTACTATATCTCCATTCATAGGAGCTTGGGTTTGCTCAATTACAACAAGGTCACCATCATTTATGTTGGCCTTTATCATAGAGTTTCCCTTTACTTTTAATATAAACTTCTTGTTTCCACCCTTAACCCAATACTTAGGTAAAGTGAAAGTATCTTGTTGCTCTGGAGATATAAGAATTGGCTCCCCTGCTGCTATATTGTTGAAAACAGGAATTTGTTCTAATTCATCATCTGAGTACTTTTCATCTAACTCTCCTAAGACCTTTTCCTCAAAACCTGTATTTTCAATAGAAAAATCAAAGTTTCTTCTATGTTTTAAATCAAAAAACTTGTATTTTTCTTTTATATTAAACTCTTCATTAATTACTTGTTTATTATTTTTTTCTACTACATCCACTTTAAAATTGTATATCTTTTTATTATTACCAAATACCTTTTTAGCGTAAACTCTTCCTTTCTTTACAAGTTCAGAATAAATATTTTCTCCCTTATCTACGTCAATTCCTAAGGTAATTGTTCCATAAGACTTGTCCTTATATAAAGCTAATAAAAATTCTAACTCTAATTTAGATAGTCCCTCTACATTATCTATAAAAAGATGAACATATCCACTATCTTCCTTATTTATATTTTCAATAGCTAATCTTATTCTATCCTCTTCATCCACTAATCCCTTTTCTTTAAGAGTTCTATTATAGTAACTATATAGAATGAACATTTCTGCCCTTGATGGAGAATTCTTTCTTAGCTTTAATGGTCCTCCCATTAAAGTCATAAACTCTTCAGCCTTCTTTATATTATTATTCTTCATATACTTTATTTCATTTAAAATTAAATATAAATTATCATTATTTAATTTATTGCATCTTTTAAAGCACCCTATTTTTATCCCTTCTTTAAGGATATCTAATCTCTCATTTTGCTTTGCTAAAATAGAACCATTGGAATACCTTAATATAAGCTCATTTAAAGTAATAAACTCAGGCTCCACATTTGATGATAATAAGGATATATATTTATAATTGTTATCAAGTTTAACTTTATTAAATCTGCTTTTTATTTTATCTAATAAGCCTTTTTCCTTTTGAACAAATAAAATTTTATCCTCTTTTTCAAAGGCAAAATTATTAACTAAATTTAATATTCTATGTAAAAACGCTTCAGTTTTTCCTGTATTGCTTCTTCCTTTAACTATACTATTTTTGCAAGGTTTGCCCTCTATAAATTTATTTTGTATATTAAGTAATTTCATATATTCTGTCCTCTTCTAAAAAAAATCTTATACTTATATAATAAAGGAAAATGATTATCTTTTCAAAATTATTTTCACTAGAAAAAAAACTTAATTTTTTCCACTCTTATTACTCTTTTCTTTCTCTTAATGAAAAAATACTTCCTAAGAAAATAGTTAAACAAATAATACTCGTAATAGAGATTACTATAGCCATAAACTTAGCCAAGTTAGATACAGGGCTTATATCGCCAAAACCTATTGTTGTGAAGGTTACTATAGTATAATAAAACAAATCAAAATTATTAGGATTTGAAGAAAAAGCTCCTTTATCTATTATATTAGTTAAAGAAACCCCTAAAAATAAGTTTATAACTATCATAGTAACTATAGACATAGCTGCAATAAATACTTGAAAAAATCCCCCTCTATCCTTACTGTCAAACTTTATATACCTTGGATTTCTCATTATTTTTAGTAACAACTTCATATTTAAAAAGTAGCTTATTATAATTCCCAATACACCAGATAAAGTATATTTATTTAATTCATTTGGAAAAACTATAAGTATCATCACATAAGAAGATGTTATAAAATAGGTAAGTAAAAAGTCTCCCTTTATACTTTTATCCACTCCCATACTCATATACCTATGAAGGTTAGAACTTAATAAAAGTATATATCCCATTAAATAATGCACAATTATAACTCCTACTATAATAATAGTAGTTTTAAAAATCACATCTACTTCTATTGAAAAATGCAATTTAACATACTTTAATACAACGTTATATATGGAAAGTAAATTAAATATTTCTGTAATAATTATCATTCCACCTTGAGTTATCCTTACAAGGAAATCCCCCTCAGTCCATAGACTTTTATAAGTAAGATTAATTCTCTTAATTCCATACTTTAAATATTCTTTAGTCCTATCCACATTATCAAAAGCTGTTAAAATAAATATAATTATTGTTAATATAGTAATTATTACAATCACATGCCTCACCTCCATGTGCAAAGTTACACATGATATAATATGTGGGGATGCCTTAAAATATTTCTTTTATATGTTTTATCATCTTTTCTTTGTTATCTTCATATTGCTTTTTTCTATTCCCATTTGCACCAGAAGGATGAGGGAATCCTTTTAAAACATATTTTTCATCTATTCTTCCTTCTTTTATAAATTTATCTAACACCTCTTCTACAGCTTTTCCTAGTGGAATAATTAAAATCTTACCTAAATTTGATAATTCATCTAAAAAAATATTCTCTATATAGTTCATAAGAATTGGAGTTTTTAGAATCTTTGGGGTGTGCCCTGTATAATTCTTACCATCTACAAAAACTGAATAAGGTATAAGGGAAATTGTATGTAGAAGATAGTCTTTATCTTTAAAAAGCTCACTGCAACTATTTATTCCTAATGCATCATTTAAATATATTCCATCTAACATACTTATTATATTATTTCTTAGACTCCCACTAAATCTAGCTGCCACCTTGCAATTATAACTTATTTCTTCTATAGATACTCCCTTTTCTATTCCTTTTCTTGCTTCTACAATTGCTGCATTCATCTGTTGAAATCCTGGTGTTATTCCTACAATAAATACCTTGGCCTTTGGGTTTATATACTCATTATGAGGAGCATAGTATATTTCAACCTTTCCTTCTTTTTGGATTAAGAAATCATTTATTAACAATTCTTCTTTTGAATATTTGCTTTTAATAGGTAACTCTTTTATAGCCTCAATATAGTCTTTTAAAAATTCTCTCATATGTTATCCTCCTATTGTCTATGCTCTTTAATAATATAATTTCCATTAACTAAAAAAGCATTTATAAAATTAAAATAATATTATGTAACATATTATTTAGTATAGAATAATATGTATTATAGATTTAAATTTAACTTCATTAATAATAAAATATTTTAATATTTTCCAATTAGTTTCTCCAACATCTACTACTCTCAAGATTTTTGTGGGATAAATATAAATTATCCCACATTTAACAATCATGTATATGTTTACAGTATATATAATCTTATGATACTCTATTTATACAAATATCATTTAGGGGGACTTATATATGAAACTTATTGTAAACGGGGATGACTTTGGTTATAGTATTGGGCAAAATTTAGGTATTTTAGAATGTTTTAAAAATGGGATTATGACATCTACTTCATTAATGGTAAACATGCCTGGATTTAATCATGCTATTGAATTAATGAAAAACAACAGCGAATTAAAGGTAGGAATTCATTTAGTTATGACTGTTGGTAGTCCAATTTCTACAGGACTTAAGGCAATAGTAAACAATAATGGTATATTTGATAGAGATATGACTAAAATTGAAACTGCTAATATTAAAGAAATAAGAAAGGAATATAGAGCTCAAGTAGATAAATTCTTATCAACAGGATTTACTCCAGCTCATATAGATTTTCATTACGCTGTAACTAATGAACAATACCAAGTTGCTATGGAAATAGCTAAAGAACTAAATATTCCTGTAAGAGGAATGGATAAAGTTTGGGAAGATATACTTGATAAAAACAATATTAAACACTCTAGAAACTTTAACTGTGACTTTTATAATGAAGGTGTATCTTTAGAAAATCTAATTTCAATTCTTGAAAATAATCTAGATAAGGACTATATAGAGTTAATGAGCCATCCAGCTTATATTGATTCAACTATCCTTAGAAATAGTAGCTATAATATAAAAAGAGCTTTTGAACTGGAAATCCTTACAAGCAATGAAATAAAAGAATACATAAAAAATAATGATAATATAGAATTGATTTCTTATAAAGATTTATAAGAAACAAAAAAAACTGCCCTAAGGCAGTTTTTTATGTTTCTTAATTACTATTATTCTCTAAGTAAATTATGAATTACTTGTGTAGCATCCATATATTTAGCTATAGACTTACCACTGTGTAATCTATTAACTATTCTAGCTAAGAATTCTGACATATCTACTCTTTCAAACCATTTAGCTTCTAGTAATTGTTCTGGTATATATGTTAAGTTAGTTGAATAAATCTTTGATATAGTACCATCTTCATAATACTTATTGAACTTCTCTAAACCTTCTGTAAAGAAAGCAAATGTAGCAGCTACATATACATTTCTAGCATTTCTCTTCTTTAACTCTCTAGCTATATCAAGAACAGATTCTCCTGAAGCTATCATATCATCAACTATTAATACGTCTTTTCCTGCAACATCTCTTCCCATATATTCATGTTGAACTATTGGATTCTTTCCATTTATAACAGTTGAATGGTCTCTTCTCTTATAGAATAAACCTACATCTACACCTAATACACTTGAATAATAAATTGCTCTATCCATAGCTCCTGTATCAGGACTTATAACTAATAACTTTTCTTTATCTAATTCTAAATCTTTTTCCTGTGATACAAGTGTTTTAACTATATCATATGTAGGATAGAAGTTTTCAAATGATAATAAAGGTACTGCATTTTGAATATTAGGGTCATGAACGTCAAATGTAATTATTTCATCTACCCCTAATCTTTCAAGTTCTTGAAGTGCTAAAGCACAATCTAAAGATTCTCTTCCCTTTCTTCTATGTTGTCTTGATTCATAAAGTAATGGCATGATCACTGTTATTCTTGCAGCCTTACCTCTTATTGCAGCAACAGTTCTCTTGATATCTTGGAAATGTTCATCTGGTCCCATATGATGTTCAAAACCGAACATTTTATATGTACAACTATAATTCCCAATATCACATAAAATATAAATATCTTTACCTCTTACAGTTTCAGATATCTTAACTTTACCTTCACCATTAGCAAATCTCACTTCATTTAAAGGTATAATATAAGAATCTTTGTTATCTCTCGCTTCTTGTATAAACTTATTTACAGCATCTCCTAGTTCCACACAACTTCTAAGGGCTATTATGCCAAGATCATGATTCAATTCACTCATTGATTTCTCTCCTTTTTATTAAAATCCCAAATATATTATATATCAAAAAATGTTGTAATGGAAATAATTATACACGAAATTTTGACAAATTATCCTACAATAACTCCAAATCCCAACACAACTATAGCTAATACCCCAATCATTATCATTAATGGTAGTATAAATTTCAACCATTTATCATAGGTTATATTAACCATAGCTAGCGAAGCTAATATTAATCCTGTAGGAGTTATAAATCCCATTAACCCTTGCCCAAATTCATAGGCTGAAACAATTATATCCCTGTTCACTCCCACAATGTCTGCAAGAGGTGCCATTATTGGTATAGATAATACTGCAAGTCCTGATGAAGAAGCTATAAAAAATCCTAAAATGATATAAATAAAGAAAATTACAGTTGAAAATACTACCCCACTCATACCTGAAATTCCCTTACTTAAATAAAATAGAATGGTATCACTAATCATTCCCTTTTCCATAATTATAGTTACTCCACGTGCTAATCCAATGATTAATGCTACACCTAATAAATCTGAAGCTCCTACTACAAATTCATTTACAAACTCTTTTTCTTTTAATCCCGCAAATAAATACATAATAAAAGTTACACCTAAAAATAAAGCAGTCATCTCTTGGAACCACCAGCCAAGTTCCTTTACTCCATAAATCATAATTCCAAAAGATAATACAAATATTATAAGCATGGCCTTTCTACCGAAGGTAAATTTAGGAGTATCTTCTTTGCTACTAATCAAATATTGTTTATCTATTTCTTCCTTCTGGCTATATATTAGTGATTTACTTGGGTCCTTCTTTACCTTTTCTGCATACCTAATTACATATATAATACATGTTAATAATCCTAAAACAAGTAAAGAAATCCTTACAAATATTCCATCTGTAAAATTTATTCCTGCTGTATTTGATGCTATTACTGTTGCAAAAGGATTTACTGTAGAAGCCATAGACCCCATTGCTGAGCCTAAATATACAGCCGCAATAGCTACTAAAGCATCGTATCCTGATGCTAAAAAAACTGGTATAACTATTGGGTAAAAAGCTATTATCTCCTCTGCTAATCCAAAAGTTGTACCCCCAATACCTATTAGAATTGTAATAAGAACAATTAACCACTTTTCTTTTCCCTTTAATATTTTTGAAAGACTATTAATACCTGCTGTAAATGCCCCAGACTTATTTACTACCCCTACAATACCTCCTATAACTAAAACAAATGTAATAATGTCTATAGAGTCATATAACCCTTCAACTGGAGCTTTAAAAAATGATACTATCCCATTAATTATAGATTTATTTTCTTTTTCTATCCCCTTATAACTCCCAGGAATAGCTACTGGCTTTGTTATTGATCCATACTTAAACATTCCTATATTAATTTTTATCCCAAGCTCATCTAAGGTCTTTTGTGTACCTTCTAACTCCACCTGTCCCCCAAAAGGATCCTCAACTACAAATTTTCCACCCTCCATAACATAACTTAAGGTACTGTACTTTCCTGAAGGTATTACGTATGTTAATAAAAGAACAATTAGCATTACAGCCAATATAACTGTATATGCTGTTGGAAACGAAAACTTCTTTTTCCTTTTCATAAAATCACCTTTTCTTTTGTTTAATATTCACATATATTATGTACAAAAAAACAGGTTCATATTTATGAACCTGTTAGTCATCACTACATACACAAAATGAATGTTGAAGTGCTACATATTCCTCTTTTGATAAACTTTTTAGATAATCATCAAAATGATTCTCGGAGCAAAAATTTCCTATTTTGTTCGAAAAGTAATCTCCCTTCAATTTCTTATTGCAATATAAACACTTTTTCATTCTACTTCCTCCATATTGTTTTTTCTTTTATTTTCTACATTATAAAAACAAGTATTCACTATTAAATTTGAATTATCTATGTAAACAAACTCAAACATTACGCTTGAGTTTGTTACAATTCCTTTTCCATAACTATCAGGTTCCAATACTTTTCATCTGTTTTTTTATTAATACATCTATCAACCTCTATAAATTGAAGGCTCTTCCAAAATATTTGACTTATAGTATTTTCTTTTATACAAGCTAATTTTATTCTTTTTAATCCTTTTTTCCTAGAACACCTAATTAAAGAATTCACAATATTTTTACCTATTCCTAAACGATGATATTCTCCATGAATCATAAATAAACCAATAAAAACTACCTCTCTTTTTGGATATCCTTCAATTAAATCCATCACTGCCAAAAGTTTTCCATCATGAAAAAATCCAATGTATTGTTTTTGATTTCTTCTAGTATTGGGTGGAATTTCTATCAAATCATTTATACACTCTTCATATCTTATTTCATGATCTTGTATTTTAGAAAAATAGTATGGATTAGATTTATATAATTGAAACAGCTCCAGATAATGATCTTTCCTAATCTCTCTAATGACATAATCATTTAATTCCAGCTCTAAATCATCTATAAGCATAATTTCCCTACTCCTTCACCCAGTAAACACTACAATCATTTGAACGTTCAATAAATCCATATTCTATTAATGCTCTTCTAATTGTTACATAATCCTCGTATACTCTCTTTAATACTTTGTTAATATCCTTTTCTGTATACTTTCTGCCCTTAACAAAATTCTTAGTAACTTCCCCAAGAATTATAATCTTCTTCTTCTCCTTAGATGGATAAGTTTTTATACCACCTGTTTCGTCCATATAATTCTTTATAACTGTTTCTCTTTCCTTCTCTGTTATATTATATCTATCATCTATAGTTGTTGCAGTTTTATGGGCATCACAAAGCTGTTCATTCTCTAACTTTGTAATCTTTTTATTAGTATTACTAGATAATAACTCCATCATAGCAAGAAATAATCTAGCTTGTTTTTCCTTTTCTCTTAACTTATATCTATGATTTCTTATAGTAGACTGAGCTACCCCCATCTTTATAGCAATTTCTTTATCAGATAAACCATTAGCCATTAATATTATTAAATCTCTTTGTACCTCAGAAATCCCAATAAAATTATTGTTCATATTTAGCAAGTATTGCAACATAGAGCCATGTTTATCTACTATATGAATTTCTGTTGCCCTTTTTGCATCATATAGATTTTCCTTTACATTATATATTCTTCCCTTTTCAAACTCATCTTCACAAACAAGGCACATATAACAGTTTTTTTCTTCAATATATCCTTTTTTAACATCTTCAACTGATGCCTCCCAAAATAATTCTTCTTTCCCCTTCTCCATAGCAATTCTTCCTTTCAAATTTATTTCTTCAATTATAATTATAGTTATATTTACACTTTTGTCTATTTATTTATAAACTTTTTATCACTTAGTTTGCTTTTTTATTATATTTTCCTAAAACAAAAAAGGAAATTGACATTTCAACTTCCTTTTTTGAACACAATATAAAAATAATTCTTACATATTAAACTTAGCCACTAATTCAGTTAATTTTTGTGCTGACTCAGCCTGTGTCTGAGCTGTTACTGCAACTTGCTCCATAGCCTCAGTTGCTTCTAAAATATAATCCTTTATAGATGATACATTTTCAGCAGATTTTTGTGCCATTCCTGCTACTTCCTCTACAGCAGAATTTATATCTTTAGTTGTTTCATTTATTTCTGTACTCATAGATGCAATATCACTACTCATTTTATTCATGAATATTCCATCCTCTTCATAATCATTTCCTAATTCTAATAATTTATATCCTTCTTTAGAAACATCTTCACTTATAAAAGTAAGCAGCTTATTACTACTACCAGCAATTTTATTAAATGCTTCACGTACATCCTTTATAGTAGTTTGTACATCTTTAACAGCCTCACTTGATTGTTCTGCTAACGTTCTTACCTCGTCAGCTACAACAGCAAAACCTTTTCCTTGTTCACCTGCTCTAGCTGCTTCTATGGCTGCATTCAAGGCTAACAGATTTGTTTGTTCTGCTATTTCATTTATAGTATCAGCCATTATCATTATTTCATCGACAACTTTTGCCTTATTCATGGCTTCAATAATTTCTTCCTTAACGCTTGAAAATACTTTCTCATTATTATCTAATAATGTCTTTGTACTTACTTTAGTATCATTGGCCTTCTTACTTATTTTTTCTGCATTTCCTCTTCCCTCATTAGCCTTTTCTTCTAATACTATAGTCCTTGAAGATACTTCTGATATTGAAGCATATAACTCTTCTGCAGTTGCACTAGTTTCTTGAACCGTAGAACTAATATTGTTTGCAGAAGCACTTATTTCCTCAAGCTGCGATGTCATTTCTTCAACAGTAGCATATAATTCCTCGCTACCTGCACTCATATCCTCTGTGCTTTCAATTAAAACTTTTAATAATTCTCTTATATTATCTTGAGCTTTATTTAAAGAATTAGCTATAATACCAAACTCATTATTTTTTTCTATATTTATTTCTTCTGATAAATTATATTCTGATATTCTATTTGATAATAGTCCAATCTTCTTTAAATATCCTCTTATTTCCTTTATAATTAAAAAAGAGCATACTACAGAAAAAATAATTGCTAAAATTAAATATATGTTAGATATAAAAACACTTCTTTTATACCTTGCTTTACTCTCTTCTACAGACTGAACTGCCCAACTTTCATTCATATTTACAATATTATTTAAATCCCATGTATAGCCTTCTTTTTGTCTATCTAACTCTGGTATTAATGCTTTAGCACCTTCTTTGTCCCCTTTCATAGTTAACGCTATTATCTCATCAACAATCTTATTATACTCACTAAAAGAATTTAAGAATATATTCGTGTATAGAGTGTCTTCCTCATCTCCCAAAATTGTTTCTTTATACTTTTCAATATAATCATTGCATTTAACTCTATTTTCTTTAATAGTATTTATTATTTTCTCCTTATTTCCACTACTTTCATCAGTACATAAAAGATTAGTCAGCAAGTCATTTTCTAATGCTATTTCACTAACCTTACCTATATATAATATTCCCTTTGTATCTTCATTATATAAAGCTATTAATTCATCATTTGATACTTTCATATTATAACTATTAAATATCGTTAAGGAAAACATCAATAATATTATTACGGAAAAAACTGCAATTAACTTTTTTGATATACTAGTATTTCTTATTATGTTCATATTATTCCTCCAAATAGACTTTTTTCATTTTTAACCATTTTTAAACATGAGCATTTGTCATTATAACAAATTGCTTTAAATAGTCAAATATCACCCTGTTAAACACCTCTCAATTTTTTCATCATTTTTTAACACTTTGATAATTATAATGCATTTATTTTAATAATTTACCACTCTATTATCACCTTCTATTCTTAACATATTTTTTGTTTTATATGTTATCATTTTTTTTTACAAATAAACGCTATATTTTATTAATTTTGATATAATTCAATTGAGGTGTTAATATGAAAACTTTAAAGATTTATTTTACTTCAGATATGCATGGCTTTGTATATCCAACAGACTATACTAATAATGATGATAAACATCTAGGAATGCTAAATGTAATTAACTCTTTCACAAAGGACGAAAACACTTTGATAATTGATGGAGGAGATACTATTCAGGGCTCTCCATTTACAACCTTTATATCAAAAAAAGATTTTGAAGTTCATCCAATTGGGAAAGTTTTAAACCAAGGTAAATATGATTTTGTTACATTAGGGAATCATGATTTTAACTATGGATATGATTATCTTGCTAAATACCTAAATACACTAGATGCAACTTGTGTTTGTGCTAATGTAGAAGATAAAACAGGTAAACTTCCTATCCTTCCATATGCAATTAAAACGCTAGGAAATGGATTGAAAATAGGTACATTAGGTTTTACAACAGACTTTATAAACATTTGGGAACAACCACAAAACCTAACAAACTTTAATATAAATGATACCTATACTTCAGTAAAAAAAGTATTTGATGAAGTAAGATCTCAAGTTGATATTTTACTTGGGGTTTATCATGGTGGTTTTGAAAAGGATCTAGATACAGAGAAAATTTTAAGCACTAGTAATGAGAATATAGCTTATAAAATTTGTGAGGACTTTAACTTTGATATCCTATTAACTGGACATCAGCATATGGATATTGGCGGACAATATGTTAATGGAACTTATATAGTTCAAACTCCACAAAATGCATTTAAGTTTATAGAATTAAGCTTAGATTATGAAGAAAAAATCATTTCAATTAAATCAGAATTAAAGACTGCAGAAATAAATCCAAATAAAGAAATGTTCAATGAATTATTACCTTATGAAAAAGAAGTTCAGAAATGGTTAGATAGCCCTGTAGGATTTTTAGATATTCCACTTCATCCTTCTACTCACATAGAAATGGCTTTATCAGGATCAAATCTTGCTAACTTTATAAATAAAATTCAATTAGATGCAAGTGGTGCTGATATAGCTTGCACATCATTTGCTAACAGCATAAAAGGGTTTAATACCGATGTAACTGTCCGTGATATTGTTTCAACTTATGTTTATCCAAATACTTTAGTTGTATATGAAGTTACTGGAGAAATATTAAAGAAAGCCTTATCAAGAAGCGCTGAATATTTTTATTATGACGGAGAAGAAGTAAGAATTTCAGACTCATTCTTAAAACCAAAGGTTGAACATTATAACTATGATTATTTTTCAAATATAGAATATACATTTACTTTAAATTCTAATGGAATAAATACTGTAGATTCAGTTATATTTAACGGAAAGGAGATAAGTGATACTGATAAATTCACATTAGTTATGAATAATTACAGAGCTAGTGGTGCTGGTGGATATGAATTCTTTAAGTATTGTAAAATCATAAAAGAAATTCAAATAGAAATGCCAGAAATTATAATAAATTATTTTGAAAAAAATAAAAAAGTTATTGTAGATAAAACAAAATATATACATGTTAAGCTAAATAAATAATTTTAGAATAGAACGAAGCGTTGTAACAATCTTTATTCTACGAATATTTATATAAACATATATTTATGTATTTATGTATTTATATATTTATTATACAAATGACCCTATTAAATAGATTTTTTATTTTCTACTTAACAGGGTCCATTTTAATATAAATATTTATGTATAAGATTAAATTGCAACTCTATTATCTTCAACATAGTTAATTGCTTCCACTGCGCTCCAAAATATTTTGTCTTCTCCAATCTTATCCTTAAATCCTGACTTTTCTATTGTATCCTTAACTCCTTCCTGTAATCCACATAAAAGAAGTCTACAATCATTGGATATAAGTTCCTCCATTATTTCTTCCAGTGCTTGAATCCCTGTACTATCTATTAAAGGAACTCCTCTCATAGATAGTATTAAAACCTTAGCATCCTCTAACGATTCAATTTCTGATCTCAACTTGTCCACAGTACCAAAGAATAATGGCCCAGTAAAATAAATTACCTTTGTTTTTCCTAAAGTATTATTTTTACTTATATTTCTATTTAATTTGTCCTCATCAACGTCACTAATAAAAATATCTGCATTTGATATTTTAACCATAAATAATAGGCTTGCAAAAATCACTCCTATTAATATAGCTTGTGTTAAGTCAAAAACTATTGTTGCCATCATAGTTATAAAGAATTTCATAATAGATCCCTTAAATCTTTTAGTGAACATATATTTAATATTTTCCCACTCATTCATTCTCCAAGCAGTAATCATCAAAACTCCTGCTAATGCTGATAGAGGAATTTTTGACATTATAGGTGCTAAAACAAACATTGATATTAATAAAAATATAGAGTGGAAAATACTAACCAACCTAGTTTGAGCACCTGATTTTATAGCTACACTTGTTCTTGCTATTGCAGCTGTAGCAGGTACCCCTCCAAAGAAAGGTATAATCATATTTCCAATCCCTTGAGCAACAAGTTCTCTATTAGGATCAAAGGATTCTCCCTTCATTTTCTTACCAACTTCACCACAAAGTAAACTTTCAATCATGGCTAAAGCAGCTATACTAATAGCAGGAACCACTAATCCCTTAATAGATTCTAAATTAATACCTGCAAAAGTTAATCTATCATCTAAAATCAATTTTTGTGGGATATCTCCTATAACATCAACTGGTAAATTAAATAACATATTAACTATTAAAGCTACTATAAGTCCAATTAAGGATGATGGAACTTTTGCATTCCACTTTTTAGGCCATAGAATCATTATAGCTACTACAAGTAATCCAATTAGTATTGCATACATATTAGGATTTATAGGTCCTCTTACAAAGTTAAATACCTTTATAATTGCACTATCAGAAGTTTTTGTAGTTACTCCAAAAAAGTTATCTAGTTGTCCAATTGCAATAGTTAATGCGATACCAGATGTAAAACCTGTAATTACTGGTAGTGGAATATAAGATACCACTTTTCCTAACTTAAATACACCTGCAACTATTAGAATAAGACCTGCTATTAAACTAGCTACCCATATTCCTTCTAATCCATATTGTTGTCCAAGCAATATTAATATTGCACTCATAGCTCCAGTTGGTCCTGAAATTTGAAAGGAACCTCCAGAAAGAGCACCAATTACTAAACCAGAGATTATTGCTGTTATAATTCCAGCACCAGCTGATGCTCCACAACTTACACCAAAGGCTAATGCTAAAGGAAGTGCAACTGCTGTAACAGTTATCCCTGCCATTAGGTCCTTTTTAAACTTTCCTCCATTGTAGTTCTTAAACTCTTTGATTAAATCATTTTTGTAATTAGTAAACATTTTTTGCCCCATTTCTTATACTTTTTTTAAAACACATCAACTATTCTATACCTTAATGTAAATAAAGACAAGTTTTACATAGAAGAATAAAAAAGTGGAGGATATTTATTTTGCTCCATCTCAAAACAAATATCCCCCACTACTAAAAGTAAGAAATTATAAAACTATTATTCTTGATTTTATATATGTTACTATACGGCTTGAGTTTCAAGATCAATAACTAGCTTTTTGCATTGTTGGCAAACATAAGCTTCACTTCTAGGTCTTCCAAAAGCTGAATTAGTCTTTAACTTTATGCCCCCTTTTGACCATATACCTGCCACTAGCTTCTTATCTTCTGCTTGCCATTTTAGTGCATATCTATCACCAAAAAGATTTCCCTTTACCATTTCATTACCACAACTTGAACAAACCATCTTTCTTCCTCCCATAATATATAAAAAGTTAATCACTTAATATATATTATTTATATCCCCTAATAATAACATCTAATTATCCTACTTTTAATTGAATGGCTAGTCCATGATTACAATATTATCTATATAGCACTTGATACTACATCTATCTCATATTTACTAAAATCTTTCTTTATTAGCATAATCTTAACTTCTCTTTTTTCTCCTGGTTTTATATCAGTTTCATTTGTAAATGAACTCTCAATAGTAACCCCATTACCATCATATAACTTATAATTAAACTGTATGTAATCTATTGTTTCATTTGAAGTATTCTCAAATATCCCTACTATTTCGCTTGAATACTCCCCTTTTTTAACCTCCCAATTAACCTTCTTTGCCATCTCATTATATAATTCATCTTTAGATTTTTTGTCATCTTCCATTTGATTTATTGTGTCAGAGGCTGATTTTGCCATCCCCCCCATTAATGCTGTACATCCTCCAACTAAAACAATAAGTATTATTACTACCCCAATTAAAATCTTCTTCATTATTATTCCTCCTTTAAAACAAAAAATGATACTTGTCCATTTTCTTGGACTAGTATCATTATAAAAATATTTAGAGTTTCATTGGTATGCTATCAGCATACACCTATTGAAATATGTTTAACATCATGCCAGCAAAGATTATAATTAATATAGTATAAATAGTAACCCCTACTTTTCTAATACTTTTATTATTTCCCTTTAATAAAGGTAACATAGATTGTATATTATTGTAGTTTCCATAAAGAAAAGTCAACCCGAATAATGCTATAACCATACTAATATCACCAATAATATAAGAAAAACTTTTTGTACCTATATCAATAAAAATAGCAAGTACTAAAAATATGTACCATAATGATGCAGCTAAAATATAAGAAGGCTTTCCTCTTCTAAATCCAGGTAAGTTTCTAATAAACACTTTACTCTTTCTATATTTTATTTGTTTGCCACTACATAACTCTAGATCTTCCTTAAGTTCAAGGCATGTTTTATATCTTTCATTAGGAGAAATCTTAACACATTTTTCAATTATATTAGCTAATTTTTCATCATTCTTTTTATCCCTTGGTAGTTTTCCTGTTGTTAAAACATTCATTAAAACACCAATGGAATAAATATCACTTCTACTATCTGTTTGGTTAAACCCAAATTGCTCTGGGGATGCATATCCTTCTGTTCCTAATATCTGAGTATCCCTATTTTCATCACTTTTATGTATTCTTGACACATCAAAGTCTATTAATTTAACTATACCATTATTATCTACAATAATATTAGAGGGCTTTATATCCCTATGTATTATTGGACTACTTAAATTATGTAAAACATCTAATATTTCGCAAATCTTTATACCATATTCTATAACCCTATCCTCTGATAATACTCCTTCCCCCTGGATTTCCTCTAGAGTTTTACCATTAATAAATTCTTCAATTACATAAAGTATCATCTCATCCTCAATAACTTCATAAACCTTCGGAATACCTATGTTATCAATCTTTTGTAATTCTTTAAAAACTCCTTTTTTATAATTTGACAATGTCTTTTTTACATATATCTTATTATCTACTATATTCTGAACCAACTCTATTTTACTTTTATCCGATTCATTTATTACCGTTAGTTCCTTATACAATGATAATTTATAACCAACATTATAATTCATCTCCATGTCCCACCTAAACTTTCACTTAACTATAATATACTATATAATATTATTATCTCATTTTTTATTTAAGGATGGAATAACTATGAATGATAAAAAGACTTCTGAATTATTAAATACTCTTAATTCTATAGATAATTATAAAAGTTTAAAAACATATATTTCTAAAGATTTAGATGTTAAGGAACTAACTATTTCTGAATACTTAGTTAACCTTTGTAATAAAAAAGGTATAAGTAAAAGCACTTTAATTGCTAATGCGGATATTGATCGTACATATGGATACCAAATTTTAAATGGAAGTAAAAATCCTAGTAGAAATAATATAGTTAAGCTTTGCTTATCCCTACAGCTTACTTTAGATGAAACGGATAGAGCTCTGACTATAGCTAAAGAAGGAAAACTTTATCCTAAGGTTATTAGAGATACTTTTTTAATATTTGCTATAAATAACAAGCTTAGTGTATTAGATACAAATATATTATTAGAAGAAAATGGACAAGATATCCTATAGATATCCTGTCCTTTACTTTTAAAAAATATAAGTCATATTTTGGGGTTCATAATAAGATAATCCATGTTGTTTAGCTAACCCCTTAACCAAATTATCAATCTTTTCTGCATCTTCAAGTAAACATCCAATAATTACAAATCCTTTACTCTTGTTTACATCCAACTTTTCTCCCTTTGATATTAAATCTTCAAAGAACTCATCTATTATCCCAATATCTCCAACAAGAGAATCTTCCCCTTGGCATAACTGCTCATATAAAAACTGGGCTCCCATTACATTACTTACCTTATCACTATTCCATACTGCACAATACCACTCCATAAAATCCCTCCATTTATCTAATCTATATTAAATAACTAATAAACATAGTTGCAAGTCCAAGGAAGAAGAAAAAGCCTAAAACATCGGTAACTGTTGTTACAAAAACTGCTGATGCTAGTGCAGGGTCCACCTTAAGCTTCTTTAATATTACTGGAACTATAAAACCTGACATTGTTGCTACCATCATATTTAATATCATTGCAAGACCAATTACAATACCAAATACAAAGTTTCTTTCCCACATAAAGCCTAAAACTGCTATAATAGCTCCAATAACTATTCCTGTTGTAAGCCCCACTAATAGCTCTTTTATAAAAATTCTCATTCCATTGTCTTTATCTAATTCACCTAATGCAATCCCACGAACTACTATTGTTAAGGATTGAGTTCCTGCATTTCCACCCATTCCTGCTACAATAGGCATAAAGGTTGCAAGAGTTACAACTTGACTTATAGTTCCTTCAAAAACTCCTACTACAGAAGCTGCAAGAATTGCAGTAATTAAATTTACTATAAGCCATGGCAATCTACTTTTTATAGAGTCCCTAAGGGAACCATCTACCTTTTCCTCTTCATCTACACCACCAAGGCGATGAATATCTTCTGTAGTTTCCTCCTGCATAACCTCAACTATATCATCTACAGTTACTATTCCTAAAATCTTATTATTTTCATCTACAACTGGCATTGTCATAAATCCATACTTTTCAAACTTAATAGCAACTTCTTCTTGGTCCATATAGTAAGGAACTGATATTACATTAGTATTTGTTATTTCAGATATCTTTGTATCAAAGTCATTACATACTATATCTCTTAAAGATACTACACCTTTTAAAACATTCTCCTTATTAATAACATAAAGATAATATGCAGATTCAGCATCTGGAGCTTCCTTTTGTAAATACTTTAGGGTTTTTTCAATAGTTTTATTTTCTCTTATTGATACAAACTCCGTTGCCATAATACCGCCAGCTGTATCTGGCTCATATGAAAGAAGCTTATAAACATCTTTTCTATCTTCTTCATTTATTTTCTTTAAAACACTTCTTGTTTCCTCTTCATCTAAAGCTCCAACAAGGTCTGTTAACTCATCAGAGGACATTTCACCCAAAATCTTCTTTTGCTCACTTTCAGAAAACTTCTTTAAAATTTCATACTTTTCTTCATCCTCTTCTTCTTCAAGGATAGCTGCAATAAACCAGTCTGGAGATCTTTTTAATATTTTAAAGAAATCATCTTCGTTATCATGAAGTAAATCTAATACATCAGCAGGATGAATATCCTCAATCTTCTCTTCTAGCTCCTCCTGAGTATAATTTAGTAATTTTTCTAATAAATCCTTTTCATTTAATTCTTTCTTCATTATAACTCCTCCTTATATAAGAGGATAAAACACCCTATACGGCGAACAAACTTCATCCTCATCCTTTATTTTGTTTTCCGTCTTAACTTTTATACTCCTACTGGCATCAGATTCCATTTAATTCACCACCTTATTTTTTTGCCCATCTGCATTTCCGAAGCTTGCCTGAAGAAAATCTTGCAGGGGCATATATTTTATTTTTTATTCTTTAGGAAGAAATGAAATAATATCTAGCTAAATTGTTGAAGTTATCCACAATTTAATTGATGCTATAATTTCCTAAAGAATAAAAAAAGACCTTTTAACCCTACGTTAAAAAGCCTTAAATATAACACAATTTAATTGTAGAGCTTTAGCACTATAAAGCTTTGACCTTTTCTTGTCAGCTACGTTAAAAATTACCTTGGCGATAATTATTGTTAACCCATTGGAATCTCTCGATTTTTCTGGGTAGCAGCATCTATCTTTATAGGAGCCTCACCTAACAAATTTTCCTACTTAATACTATTCTTTTATTTGATATAAGTCAACACTTTTGAATTAATATTCTAAATTTTTAAGCATTAATCCTTTCCCTGGAACCTTTAGACCTGAATTTTCTCTATTCTTAGACTCTAATATCTCTTTAATATCTTCTGGATTCCTTTTATGAACTCCAACCTCTACTAATGTTCCTACAATTATTCTTACCATATTTAACAGAAATCCATTTCCACTTACTTCTATTTGTACAAATCCATTATAATTTGTTATTTTTATATCCCTTATAGTTCTTATAGTGGACTTTTTACCATTCTTTACTTTTAAATTAGTAAAACTCTTAAAATCATGAGTGCCTATAAGATACTTTGCACCTTCTCTCATACTTTCTATATCTAATTCTTCTTTTATATGATAAGCAAATCTCTTGGAAAATACATCTTGATATTTTGTGTTTTGAATTGAATACACATAGGTTTTTCCCTTTACATTTAACCTAGAGTGAAACCTATCACTTGCTATCTTAAGTTCTTTAACCACAATATCCTCTGGTAAATATTCTTCAAGATAACTCATCATTTCCACTAAAGTCATTTTTGAATCAGTAAAGAAGTTTGCCACATAATTATCTGCATGAACTCCAGAATCTGTTCTGCCACAACCTATTACTTCTATTTCCTCCCCTGTCATTTTACTTAAAACATTTTCGATTTTTCCTTGTATTGTTACAACAGAATTGCCTTTTTGATTCTGCTTTTGCCATCCCTTATATCTTGTTCCATCATATTGTAATAACATTTTTATGTTTCTCATATTTTCCTCCTAAAGAAAAAAGAATCTAGATACTATTTTACCTACATTCTTTAATTGCTACAATATATGCTAACTCAAAAGTTCCTTTTATTTTTTTACTTTTCTTTATTTTAAAGCCATTACTTTTTATAAACTTAATATACTCATCAGTTGTCCATTTGCTATAAGCCTTAAAACCTACAATAGACATAAGTTTCCATAACACTTTAGCTTTTATACTACTCTTATGTGTAAAAGTTGGTGCTATTAAGATCCCCTCATCCTTTAATACTCTTTTAATATTACTAAGTGCTTCTTCAGGCTTTGGTATTATATGAAGTGCGTTAGATATAAGTACACAATCAAAGGTTTTAGAACCATAAGGCAAATTACATGCATCCTCTACTGAAAAATTAAGATTATTGGGTCTCTCTTTTTGTTTTGCTTCTTTTATCATTTCTTCAGAAAAATCAGTAGCCTCCAAATACTTCACTTTATCTGCTATTCTTAAAGCAATTAATCCTGTACCTGTTGCAAGCTCCAACATTTCCATTTTAGAATTTACATCTCTTCTAATAAGTTTAATCATCTCTTCATAAGCTTGCTCATCTTTTTTTATTATAAAATCATATTTACTAGCAAATCTATTCCAAAACTTTTTATTTGAGTTCATCTCTTGTTTCTCCATATTCTCACCAGCCTCGATAAATTCCAATGTTTGTATACATTTTACCATAATTATCCTTATTAGCAAATCTAAATTATAATTTCATTTTTAACTTCTTATTTAGCATCACTTTTTACATAAATATATAGAAAGAAGTAGAATTTAAATTGTAAATTCTACTTCTTTCTATATATAATATTAGTTTAAAGTTTTTCCCCATTACTTTCAATTACTTCTTTGTACCAGTTAAAACTCTTCTTTTTTCTTCTCTCTAAAGTTCCATTTCCCTCATCATCCTTATCTACATAGATAAATCCATAACGTTTCTTCATTTCACCTGTAGATGCACTCACTAAGTCTATTGGTCCCCAAGATGTATATCCTATAAGGTCAACACCATCATTTACAGCCTCTTTCATAGCACTTATATGTTTTCTTAAATAGTCAATTCTATAATCATCATTAATTGAGCCATCTTCCTCAACAACATCTACTGCTCCAAGTCCATTTTCAACTATAAATATAGGAACTTCATATCTATCATATAATGTATTTAATGAGAATCTTAATCCTTCTGGATCTATTTGCCATCCCCATTCTGATGATTTAAGATAAGGGTTTTTAACCATTTTAAATATATTCCCTTCTGCTTTTTCAAGATGTTCAGCATCAGTACTTGCAACCCTACTCATGTAATAACTCATACCAAGGAAATCTACAGTATTTTCTCTTAGTATCTTTTCATCCTCTTCTGATATTCCTATGGAGATATTATTTTCTCTAAAAAATCTCTTTTGATAATTTGGATATTTTCCTCTAATTTGCACGTCAGCAAAGAATAACGTTCTTCTATCTTTATCTAAAGCATCTAATGCATCAAGTGGATTACAAGTCATAGGATATACACATCCATAATTAATCATACACCCTATCTTTCCACCATCTACTATTTCATGACATGCTTTAACTGCTAAAGCACTTGCAACTAATTGATTATGTGCTCCCTCATAGCTTAATTGCCTTGGATTCTCACCTTCTTTAGGAATGATACCACCACATGTAAATCTCATTACAGTTATACTATTGATTTCGTTAAAAGTCATCCAATACTTTACCTTATCCTTGTATCTTATAAAAACAGTTCTTACATATCTTTCAAAAAATCCTATAAGCTTTCTATTTGTAAACCCACCATATTTGCTACATAGACCTAATGGCATTTCATAGTGAGATAAGGTTACTACAGGTTCTATACCATTTGAGATTAATTCATCAAATACATCATCATAAAACTTTAATCCTTCTTCATTTGGAGTTTCTTCATCTCCATTAGGAAATATTCTACTCCAAGCAATAGATAATCGTAAACATTTAAAACCTAATTCTTTGAAAAGTTTTATATCCTCTTTATATCTATGATAAAAATCGATTGCTGTATGAGATGGATAGTCTCCCTCTGGTGGTATAACTGGTGAACTCATCATTCCTTTTGGAAGTACATCTGCTGTGGATAAGCCCTTTCCCCCTTCTAGGTAAGCCCCTTCAACTTGATTAGCTGATAGAGCCCCTCCCCATAAGAAGTTTTCTTTAAACCCTAAAGTCATAATATCCCTCCTATTCTATCATTAAAATAATTTGTTCTGCTAAATCCTTTGCAAGCATAGCATTCATTAAATGATCTTGAGAATGTACTAATAATAAACTAAATTCACATGGATTACCTTGCATTTCTCCTTGAAGTAATTCAGTTTGAATCTTATGAGCTTCAAGTAAATTTTTCTTTGCTTCCTCAAGTAACTCTAAGCCTTTTTCCTTACTTCCTTCTCTTGCTACCTTCAATGCTGTTATAATTGAGCTTCTAGCATCTCCTGCATACATAATTATGTTCATTGCACTATTTAAAGTTCTTTCGTCCATACTACTCCTCCAACTTAAACTTTTTCCCTGATTTAATATATTTTAGTAATTCTATGTGAGAGTTGCATACAGTTGCTATTACATTTCTTCTATTATCTAACGCAATATCCTTGCAGGCTACGAGTACCTCTCCTTTATAATTAAGATAATCATTATTATTAATTAAGACAGTTCCTATAGGAACAATTCTATCTTCTTTAGTTGTTGATTTTATTTCTTTGTCCTTAAATTCTTTTCTTCCCATTGTATGTCTTATGACAGAGTCACTATAATCCCATCTGTTTTGAAGCACCTTATTAAATATTGACTTCTCAACCTCTGTAACTTCTTCCATAGTAACTTTTAAAGATATAATATTTTCATCTAGCTTTGCAAGAGACTCTAACTCTTCATTTGTTGCAAAAGCATTACCTATTATTACATCATCTATTCCTAAAGCAAATAATTCTTGCGCTTGAACCGTTATATCTATTCCTCTATGCTTTTCTAATGTACACAAGCCATCATTAGATAACCATGGTCCTAGTCTTCCTCCTTTAGTTGCATCAACAAAAGCAGCTGTATGTAATCCTAATGACTTATGCCTCATATGACAAGCCTTAAAATACTCTAATCCTAAACCTGTATCTTTTTCAGGGTAGAAGTTGTGACAAGTCACAAGCTTCCCCCTCTTACAACCTATATCCATAATATTATTAACATATCCACTATCAAAGGAGCCATTTATTTCAATATCTAAATCAAATTTATTAAATGTAACCATTGATTCATAGAATCCATTAAACATTCCATCTAATCTAAGTCCAGTTGCTCCTAAATCTTTAAAGAATTTCAAATCCATAGGATTTATATCTATTATCTTAAGAACTTCAGGATTTATATCTATAAATACTCTCATCCCTAGATTCCTTGAAAATTTTAATAATTCTCTGTATTTTTCAACCTGATTTAAAGCTTTTTCCTTATGGCTATCTAATTCTAACATAGAGGTAAATACTCTACTGTATCCAAGTTTTGCTGCTTTTTCTATATAAGCTTTATTTTCTTCAACAGTACTATTTAATGGATATATACTAATTCCTATTCCCATATGATCTCCTCTCCAATGAATGTTTTTATTTATTTAATAATTGTTTTTCTTCATTTCTTTCTATTAATTTTAAGAATGGTATATATAGTAATACAACAACTACTATATTAACTACTGATAATGCTGCTCCTGTCCAATGCATACCTGTTGCTAAGAATCCATTTAATATTGGAGGTGTTGTCCAAGGAACTGACGCTACAACTGGGTGAACTAATTGGAATTTAATTGCTAAATATGAAATTGCACTAATAATTGATGGTCCTATTACAAACGGTATAAATAAATATGGATTTAAAACTATTGGGAATCCAAATATTATTGGTTCATTTATATTAAATGCACCTGTAGGACCTGCAAGAGATAATAATACCTTATGTCTTCTTCTGTTTGTAATAAACATAGCAACTATTAAACCTATTGTACATGCTGCTCCACCCATATTAACAAATGAAGATATAAATTGGTAAGTTAATACATTATATTGAGACCAATCAGTAACACCTTGAGCGTACATTTCAATATTTGACATTCCAAGCGGTGCTAAAACAGCTGCAAGTATTGGTCCCACAATATTTGAACCATGAATTCCAAAGAACCATAAGAATGATATAACAAATGGTGCTACTATAGCTGTTACTAAATTATCACTAAATCCTTGTAGTGGTTTTGTTATAGCCATTGTTATTAATTGATTAAATGATTTACCATCAGCAAATCTCATAATTAAATATGATATTACCGCAAATATAATAACTGTTAACATAGTTGGTATTAATTTTGAAAATGAATCACTTACTGCTGTTGGAACTACATCTGGCATCTTAATCTTAAATGCTTTAACATTTGATAATCTATGCAATATTTCAACTGATACAAGAGCTATAATCATACAAGCAAATAACGCATCCGCACTAAAACTAGTATAATTAATAAATCCAAAGGCTCTAATTGGTGCTTCTTTTCCATTTGGAACTTGTGCCATCCATGGAATTAATACAAAATATGAAGCCAATGCTACACATAACCCATCAAGTCCATTATGACCATAGTTTCTCCAAAGTGATTGTCCAACTGTTGCACAAACAAATAGTCCATACATAGCAAGACATCCCCACCAAATATTTTGAGTTATATTCCAAATTACTTGTCCTGCTTCTGTATTAGTAATAAAGTTTTGATATGATTCCACTTGCAAATTTTGAACTAATGTAGCTATTGAAGCAAGTATAATAATTCCTACTAAGCTAACCATACCAGCAGATATTGCTCTGATATGTACTTGGTTACCAATTTTATTGGCTATAGGCATTACCTTTCTTTCCATATAATCCATAATTTTTTTCATTATTAATTACCTCCCTTTAAACTTAAAGCTAATTCTAAAACTGCCTTTCCATTCATCATTCCATAATGTTGCATTGGAACAACCTCTACTGGAATACTTTGAGGAGCAGCTATTGCTCTAATTTCATCAATCATAAACTTTACTTGTGGTCCAAGTAATATAACATCACATTCATTTAAATGTTGTGATATCTCTGCTTCTGGAATAGCTTTTATTGAAGCCTCAATATTTTCCGCCTCTGCTACCTCCTTCATTTTATTTACTAATAGTGATGTGGACATTCCTGCTGCACATGCTAAGATAATTTTTGTCATATATATCTCTCCTATATAAATATTTTTCTCACTATTAATTCAAAGCAATTTCCATGCCAAAATCAAAAACCTATAAAAAAAGAGGGTTCCCCCTCCTTTTTTATACACTATTTAAATTTTCAAATCATACACTAACATTCATTTTATACACCACTTTTTAAATCACTCTATAATTTATACAGTATGGTAAGTATATAGCAAAGCTCATCTAATTTGAACTCAACTTCTAAGTCATCCTCTATATTCTTAAGTGCATACTTAATCTGCTTTATTTCATTTGCATAATAAATCAATAGATACTCTTTATTTTTATGCTCCTTACACTTCCTTTTTAAAACTAAATTCTCTGTTGTTGCTAACAAGTGGAATACTACAGCTATTAATGTATCCTTATCAAACTGATAGCTTAATTCGCTTTCTATCCATCTCTTAAAAACTCCAAAGTCCTTTTTAAATATATTTATATTAAAGCCATTAATTTTATCTTTTAGCTTATTAAATACCTGCTCAATTATTAAATTTAAATCTTCATTTTCCTCAACTTTTTTCTGTACTACAGTTGTTTTTATCATCTTCTCAAGTTCACCATATTTATTTAGCATAATTAAATCTGTTATAGATATGAATGGTACACCATATAACATTGGATCAATACTTCCTACAACAGCTATTATATTTTTATCCTTGCCTAGCTTACCTATAATATTGCTTATGTTTTCATGACTTGTAATTGCTGCTGTAATTATTTCAGTATTGGTTCCTGAAATATTTATATTATCCTCTATTAATTTCTTAATCTTTTTAGCACTTCCTTCGCCAGTAGTACAAGCTGCAATAATTATATTTTCTTTCTTAGTTTTAGTTTCATCCTTATACCTATTACCCATTAAGGTCATTCTTTGCTTATTTAAAATAGAATTATATATAACATCAATATCTCTTTCAAACTCAGCATGTCTTGCAACCTCTAAGGCTGTAATTGTTGTTACACAATCTATTACCCTTACCTTAACTAAAAGTTCCTCTCCAATTAAATCACCAAACATAATTAATGATCCCATATCTACTAATAATAGAACTCCAGCATCATTACTATTCTTCCTTACTACTTCCTTTAATTCCTCATAGCAAGTTCTCGAATCTTTATCAAGCTCCATATCATAAGCTTGTACAGTATCTATTCCTAATAAAGAATTCACAGTTTCCGCCATAGATGATGCTGTACTCTTTCCATGCATGCTTATTATTACCTTAGGTAATTGGTTCTTAAGATCGCTCTCAATTGCATCTATACATAAGAACATCGCTATAAAGGCTATCTCATCAAGAGGCACCCTAACCTCTAACTCTCCTTCAATTCCTTTTATAAAGTTTCTAACTAACTCAAACTCCCTATGGTGATTTTCTATTACATTAAGAAGGTTCTTATTTACTACGGTTTTATTTTCACCCAGTCTTTTTATGCTTGAATCAAAGTGCATGCAAAGTCCATAAAAGACTTTTTTAGAAAACTTTTTGCATAGCTCCTTTTCAGCCAATGCTAATAGAGTTTCCATATACATAATACTTTTCTTACTAACTACTTTTTCAAGTTCAATATTATTGTTTACACCCTCTATATAATTTTTAAATTGTCCATTAATTTCAAACCTAATGATTGTATCAATATCATCCTGATTATCATATCTTGTACTTAAATCCTTTAATCTTTTTTCTATCTTGTCATAAAAAGACTCATACTTAATCTTATTTTTAGAATGGCCTATCTTTCCTCCTCCATCACCAGTGAAGACTAAAAAATCACTTTTTCCTACTATAACTTCTATCTCACTTTCGAAATCATTTTCATAAATACCATACTTTCTTATATGATCTGGAAGGTGTATAACCTCAATTTCAACCTTATCTCTATTTAAATGAATAGCATCTAAAAAAGCATTAGCACATATTAGCTTTATATCACTTTTTAGTTGACCTATATTCCCTAAGCACTCATAGTTTAAAAGATTTTTTAAAACAGCATTGTTAACAACTATTTCTTTCTTTATCCTACTAGCCTCTTCCTCAATAAAAGCTTGAGCTATTTTAAATCGCTCTTTTTTACTTCTCTCCTTTAATGAAGGTATCTTTATAGACATAGGAATTCTTCTTGTGAAGGTATCTAATAATGAATCCTCTTTCCTAGCTGTAGTTGCACAAATAATAAGAACATCTACATGCTTTCTCTCCGTTGATCCTACCGGAGAAAAGACTCCTTTATCCATTAGATAAAATAAAGTTTCTTGTCCCTCTGGCGGTAATCTATGTACTTCATCTAAAAATAATATTCCATTATCTGCAGACTCAACAAGCCCAGAATAATCTTTATTAGCTCCAGTAAAGGCTCCCTTTACATATCCAAAAAGCTGTGATAGTAAAAGCTGAGGATTATTACTATAATCTGCACAATTTAAAGTAACAAAAGGGGCATCTTCATTTAATTGTCCCTTCTCTTTAGCATACTCATACATTTTTTCTGCAAACATTGTTTTACCAACACCTGTTGGACCAAGTAATAATGTGTGAAGTCCTCTTGGCGGATAACTAATAGCCGCTTTTGCCTGCTTTATTGGCTTCTTTAAACTTCCCTCGCAACCAATAAACTTATTAAATGCATCAACTTCATTTCTACTTATGACTTCAACTTCTTCATCATCCTCAATACATTTATATACTACAGGCCTTCCTTCTTCTTTCTTTATTAACCCATCTCTTACAAGTTTGTTTAACTCACTACTTGCATTAGTTCTCTTTATACCAATTCCCTCTGCCACCTCATTTGTTGTTACACCTATTCTCTCATTATTTTCTCTTTGTAATTTAGTTGTTTCTAATATGAAATGATATATTTCTTCATATCTATTATCCCTAGTCATATTATTCTCCTTTGAATAAACTTATAAGCTGTATGGCCTTATTAAGTATTTCTTCTCCTCTACATAACCCATAGTCCATACTATCTATTATTCCAACTGGTATATTCTTATCTTCTACAACTTTTTGTACCGTTTCTAATTTATATTTAATCTGAGGTCCTAATAGGATTAAGTCACAAGATTCAACATTATCTTCAATTTCCTCTATTCCCTTTGCAGCAATTTTAATGTTTAAATCCCCTACTGCCTTTTTTACTGATTCTACAACTATATTACTTGATGTTCCTGTTGCACACAAAATTAATATTTTCATAGCCTCCTCCTTCCATAAAGCACAAAGTATGTATACGATTAAATAAATATTAAAAAATATATATTAAGCTTCTATATTATTCTAATATATCAAAGAATTCGACATATTTCAAACAATCCGTATGCTCATTTTTAATCTCTATACATTTGACTATAACCTTATTAAATGGTATCATTACTAAGCAATTGGAACCCCTATTCCAATTAGGATAGAGTTTGAGTGTCTGTCAGCTGATACCAAGCTCTTATTTGCTTTATATGGAAGGATGATTAATTATGGATTTTAAAAGCTTAGGAATAAATGAAAATATAGTTAATAAATTAAATAAAAATGGAATTAAAACTCCAACTCCTATACAAGAGGAAAGTATTCCTCATATTCTACTAGGTAAAGATTTAATAGGTGAAGCAAAAACTGGTACTGGTAAAACTCTAGCTTTCTTGATACCAATATTCCAAAACCTATCACCAAAATCTAATGCTACACAGGTGCTTATATTATCTCCTACTAGAGAATTAGCAATACAAATTACTGAAGAAGCTAATAAGTTAAATGTGAATGAAGAAATTAATATTTTAGCTGCATATGGAGGTAAGGATATCGGAAGCCAACTAAAGAAGCTGAAAAATAATATTCATATGATAATAGCTACCCCTGGAAGACTTTTAGATCATATTGAGAGAAAATCTGTTGATTTATCTAAATTAAAAACTATTGTAATTGATGAAGCTGACCAAATGCTTCTTATGGGATTCAAAAATGAAATAGAAAAAATTATGAAGGTGTGTTCTAAAAACCACCAAACACTTTGTTTCTCAGCTACTATGGATTCCCAAGTTAAAAAGTTAGCCTACAGATATATGAAGGAACCAGTATTTATAGATATACAATCTCCAACTATAGCAGTAGATAAAATTAAACAAGAAGTTGTAGAAGTAAGTGATAGATGGAAACAAGAAGCCCTTTGTTCTACATTAAATGAAGATAATCCATTTATGGCTATTATTTTCTGCAGAACTAAGCGTAGAGCTGATGCTTTAGAATTAGCTCTTCATCAAAAAGGTTACAATTGTCAAAAGATACATAGTGATGTTCCTCAACCAAAACGCGAAAGAATAATAAAGGCTTTTAGAAATGCAGATATTCAATATTTAATTGCAACTGATGTAGCTGCTAGAGGTATTGATATTTCAGGTGTAACTCACATATATAACTACGATACTCCTGAAACTCCTGAAAGCTATATTCACCGTATTGGTAGAACAGGACGTGCAGGTGAAGATGGATATACATGCATGTTTGTTGCTCCAAAGGATGAAAATCAGCTAAAAGAAATAGAAGAAAAAATAGGTTTTAAAATAAATAGACGTGAAATAAAAAAGGTGTAGCGGATATTTATTTTGCTTGTTCCGTCGCAAGCTCCAAGTCACATCAAAACAAATATCCACCCCACCCGTACTAAAGGTAAGGAAAATATAAAATTACTATCCTTTATTTTATATTTTTTAATATGAAAATATAATGATACCTTTGATTTATAGCTAATTGAAATTTTATACTTTCCTAGACAGTAAAAAAGATAAGTTGAAAAATCAACTTATCTTTTTACAATTTTATAATCCAATTCCTTGTTGTAAACAAGTTTTTAAATCATCATCTGGCTCACTTATTTGTTGTAAATTAAATGTATCAACTAAATATTGAAGTACATTAGGACTTAAAAATGCCGGTAAAGTTGGTCCTAAAAAAATACCTTTTATACCTAAAGAAAGTAAAGCTAAAAGGTCTGCAACTGCTTTTTGTTCATACCATGATAAAATAATAGATAAAGGTAATCCATTTACATCGGTATCAAAAGCATCTGCAAGTGCAGTTGCAATTCTAACAGCAGAATAGGCATCATTACATTGGCCAACATCTAATAATCTTGGTAAACCTGCCACCTCACCAAAATCTAATTTATTAAATCTATATTTACCACATGCTAAAGTTAAGATAACACAGTCCTCTGGAACCTTTTGAGCAAATTCTGTATAATAACTTCTTCCAGGTCTTGCTCCATCGCATCCACCAATTAAAAAGAAGTGTCTTATCTTTCCATCCTTTACTGCATTAACAATTTCTCCAGCATGACTTAGAGTTTCATGATGGCCAAAACCTACTAAAATTTCATGTGGTTCTTCTGATTCAGTGAAACCACCAAGTTCTAGAGCTTTTTCAATTATTGGAGTAAAATCTTTATATCCATCCTTATCAGCAGGAATATACTTAACACCATCCCATCCTACTACACTTGTTGTAAATATTCTATCTTTATAAGTTTCCCTTGGTCTCATTAAACAGTTAGTTGTCATTAAAATACATCCTGGTATTCCATCAAATTCTTTTTGTTGATCTTGCCATGCTCCACCATAATTTCCTACAAGATGTTTATATTTTTTCAATTCTGGATAACCATGAGATGGTATCATTTCACCATGAGTATATATATTTATTCCTTTTCCTTCTGTTTGTTTTAATAACATCTCTAAATCCCTTAAATCATGTCCTGAAACTATAATAAAAGGTCCTTTTTCTCTCTTAACATTAACCTTATGTACTGTTGGATTTTTATAAGTATTTGTATTTGCTTCATCAAGTTTTTTCATTACAGCAACGCTCATATCTCCAGTTCTCATAGTCATACGAATCATTTCTTCTACACTTAAATTATCATTAGTAGTACACTCTAGTCCTCTAAAATAAAAGTTATCAACTTGGTCATCAAAATATCCTAAGAATCTAGCTTGGTGTCCATAGGCACTTATCCCCTTTAATCCATAAACAATTGTCTGCCTTAAAGATCTTATATCTGCATCTAGTGTTTGATCAAACATTATTCCTGCCCTTATTGAATCTTTAAGCATTTCTTCTTTTGTAGAACTAAGATTATATGTAGCTTGTTCAGGATATTCTTTATTTTTAGAAGCTTTTTCTCTTAAAGCTTCTTTTATCTTTTGAGATTCCTTAAGCATTTCAACATGTACTTCTGCATCAAAATTCACATTAGTTAATGTAGTAAATAATGAATTTTCAACAAAACTAACAATACTCTTATCTATGATTTCGCCCTTCTCAATTAGATCCACTGCATAAGCGCTTATTCCTTTACATTGATAAACTAGTAAATCTTGAAGATTAGCTACTTCTGGTGTCTTCCCACATACACCCATTTTAGTGCAGCCTTTTCCTCCTGCTGTTTGTTCACATTGATAACAAAACATTGGATTTTCATCCATAATAAATCACTCCTCTAAACTAAATAGATAATAGTATTATTCTCTAAAAACACTAAATAATTCACACCAAAAAAGAAATACTGCTGTAGCAATATTTCTTTTACTTACACCTATTATTAAATTTCTACTCTTTTCTAAGCCATCCAGCTGGAGTTCTATGGCCTCCAATATAATAATTATTTCCATCCTTCTTTAGTTCAAACTTATCTCTTGTATGAGTCCCCATATTTTGCTGTATTACTTCAATATAGTCTTCTCCAACTTCTGAAATAATTACTATATGACCATATGTTGTATCATTAAATATTAATATATCATTTACCTTAGGCATCTCATTTCCGCCATTCCTATATTGAACAAGCCCTCTTTTCTCATTTACTTCTCCCTGTGGAATACTATCATCAAAAAAGTCCTTTGCGTTACCATATCCATCTGGCATCTCATGCCCTAAATAATCATAATAATATCTTTTTATAAACTCAACACACTGCCACTCATATCCATAATAATATCCATCCTTACTATAATGTTTTCCATGAACATTACCATATTCTGAACCATTATAGTATACCTCTACCCCATTAAATACATCAATTGTCTCTCCAATTCCATTTTTATTATCTTCATATTTTTTATAACCTTTATATGATGCATATCCTATAACGCAACATAAAAATAGAAATATAATAATGAACTTTAATACCCTTTTTTTCTTCACAATCACCACTTCCAATCTCATGGTAATTATATCCTAATTGTGTATTAAAATACTTCCTTTTTGGATATTTGTAATAATTTTTTAATTTTCTAATTTACTTCAATTATACTTATGAATCTATCTATCTTTTCACAGTTAAGCTTTTTATTATATTTCATAAATTCACTTTCAAGCTCATCTATATATGAATAATATTCATCTTTTATTTCATCTACTTGTGCTTCTGTTAACTCTTTTAATATTCCCTCTTCTTCAATTCTATTTTTAAACATTAAATCTCCTATTACTATCTTCCCATTATCTTTTAAAACTCTTATCATCTCTTTAATAGCCAATGATTTTTCTTCAGAATTTAAATGATGAAATGCATAAGTTGATACAATTATATCAAATACTTTATCATTAAAAGGTATCTTTAGAAATTCTCCTAATCTCACTTTTAAATTAGGATATTTATGTTTTGCTACTCTTAACATTTCTCTAGATTGATCTATTCCAACTACTCTATAGTTATTTTCTAAAAACCTTTTGGCTAAATTTCCTGTTCCTACCCCAATATCTAATACTGATATACCCTCTCCAGCTATAGTAGATTTCTCATACACTTTATTCAAAACTTTATTATAGTTTTCATAAATCTTTAAAACTCCCCTATCAACCTTCACATCTTCATCATAACTATCTGCCCAACTATTAAAGTTCCACTTATCCTTCCATCCCTCTCTAATAGATGCTACCTTATTTCCTTTCTCAATAATAGGAAAAATTTTATCAGAGTTCATTTTCTCATCTTCATATAATATATCTATTATTTTTTCAAGTGATTCTCTAATAGTATTTAATCTATGCATCTCATCATTCACCATAATCCATTGTCTATTAAAGTGCTCCAAATAATCTATACTATCATTACTTTTAATTATTTCCTTTATAGTTTTAATTGATAGTCCTATAGATCTGTATAATAGCACTGCTTGAAGTTGCATAATATCTTTCTCTCTATAAATTCTATAATCATTTTCCTCATCTCTTATAGGATTAATTAATTCCTGTTTCTCATAATATCTAATTTTATTGGTTGTTATATTAAATAACTTCGCTACTTCCTTTATATTATATTTTTTACTCATGTTCTTTCCCCCTTTACAACTAAGTTTAAACCTTAGTCTTAGGTTAAAGTCAATAAAAAAATCACAGCAATTTTCATCACTGTGAGTTCTAACTCTTATATAACCAAACTATCTATATCTACGTAATAATTTTCTGCTTTGTTACTGCACTCATTACATACTGGAATGCTATAAACAATTTTTCCTTCTTCCACATCATTTATTTTTACATTTGATATTACATCTGCCTTTTGTATACAGCCCTTACAAGAACATAACGTAACCTTTTCTCTTTTCTTTTTTTCCCAAATCTCTTTTTTCAATATTTTGCTCTCATTAATATTATGTACCTTTATAAAATTCATTTTAATCCCCACCTTATTATATATAGTTATAATTACATGTCTATTTTCATTGTACTCCTATTCCAGTTTTTACATTATTTATTCAGAAAATTAAAATTAGTAACAAAATACAAATTATTCTATAATTAGAAAAAGCCTACACAATAGTATGTAGGCTTTTATACATAAGTATTTAATTTTTAGTGAGAACATCCATCATGATTACATACATGAGTACTAGGAAACTCTTTTAACTTATTTTCCTTAAATGCTTCTAGATTTTTTTCCAAATCTCCTTGAATTGCTTGAAAAACTTTTATTCCCATAGAATTTAATTTATTAATAGCTCCTGCACCAATGCCTCCAACTACTACTGCATCTACTTCTTCACCTGACAATGCTTTCATTGGTTGGCATTTGCCATGTTCATGACCTAAATCACCATTGCCTACTGACTTAACTTCATTAGTCTCTAAATCACATATTACAAAAAGTGGTGCTGTACCAAAATGACCATATGGTATACTTTTTACTCCTTCATTTGATTCAACTGGAAAACAAACTTTCATTATAGGTTCCTCCTTGATTTTTTTATTACTAGCACATTTCATATGCTTACATCCATTTAGACATTTTAAGCTTGCAATATTTGTTGTACTAGTTTTTTCATTATCTATTATTGATTCTAAAAACTTAATTGAAGAATTTATTTTTTCTTCATTTAAGTCGTAGATAATATGATAACCAATTTTATATCCTTGAATTAAACCAATATCTTTAAGTATTTTTATTTGTTGAGATACTGCTGCTTCACTGATTTCAAGATGTCTTGCTATACCTTTAGCACACATGCCTCTATTTGAAATTAAAAGCAATATATTTACTCTAGTTTCATCCCCTAGTGCCTTAAAAATCTTTATAAACTCTTCCATTGCTCCTCCATTTTTAATTAAGTAGTTGCTTAACTAAAGCTTAGCACTATTCTATGTTAATTTCAACCATATTATACGATATATATAAATACCTATATATAATATTCACTTTTATATTTTCTAAAATTATTTACTATACAAAATAAAAGAAGTGCATAAAGCATATACACTTCTTTTAGCTACTTATTTAATTACTACATTTATTTTATAAGAATCCTCTACTATTGGATTTTGAGCTTTTTGCATAGCAATCTTATATTTCTTGTTATTATCTACTACTGGCAACTCTACCAATACAAGATTATTTTCAGCATCAATCATAGGTTCTTTTCCATTATTTAAATCCATTTCATAGTAGTTGCTATCCTCATCTAACAATACAAAACTAGATAACAAACAATATGAATAGTCTCCATCTACTTTCATAGTTATTAAGGTACTATCTTCTAATGTTTTAATAGAATCTACTTTAACATTTGTATCTCTATTTAGCTGAATATTTTCACCTACTAAATCATTAAGATATAAGTACTCTTTATTATCCATACTAAATACCTTTACTACCTCATCATAAGCATAACCCGATTTCTTTTCTTCTACTGTAGCTTTTCTACGATTCTCTATAATAATTTGTTTTTTATCAATATCATTTACATTGCATTGATATATATTTGCTCTATATTCACCTATGCTTTTATCTATTTCATTATCTTCATAGTCAAGGATAGGCACTATAGAAATACCATCAACATTCCATAGATTATTTAATATTTCAAATTTTCCACTATACTCAATATCACTTGATGTACTACCAGCAAACTTTACTCCTAAAACTTTCCCATTATTATCAGTTACTCTAAATCCTTTTATTTCAGGGTTTTTACTTTTACTCTTCTCATAGTAAGTACCTGAATAATTAATAGAGCTTCCAAAAGGACTAATTACTACATTCTCAATCTTTAATTCACTTGTTGGTAACTTAATATTTTCATTTACTTCTATAGTTTTTGATATGCTATTTGTCTTTTCCTTATTTGTAGAGAATTTAAGATTCCAATCTCCTTTAATATTATCAACATACTTAAAGTCGATTTCAATATTTACTTCATCACCTAATTTTATATCAGAAACATTACCATACAAAATATACTCTGTTGTTTTATCATCTATTTTTACATATTTATTATTTCTACTTTTCATTAAATGACCATCTAAATATATATTACCCATTATTCCCTTAGCTCCATCTATATCTTCACCTACTATAGTTGTAGTAATAGCTAATATATTATTATCTAGAGCAATATCATTTACTGTAACCTTTACGCCATTGCTTTCAACAGTTTTATTTACACTTTGAGAAAAATCTTCAAACTTATCAATTTTATCTACATCACTAAAATGGCTAAAAATTGACCCTATTAATGGAATTGCACTAACTGCCTTTGGATTCATTATACCTATTACACTTACTAATACAAATACAGCAGCTATCCCTCCCCCAATCTTTTTTAATCTTACGTTCTTTCTTCTATATTTATATTTTTCTCCCCTTTTTATTGAATCTTTTATAATATTATTTAATTCATTTGTTGGAACATCTATAGAATTTTTCAAATTATTAATATCCATAACTCAAACAATCTCCCTTCCAATATAAAGTCTTAATGCATTTAGCCCTTTATTTAAATATGTTTTAATTGTACCTTCTGGCTTATCTAAAACCTTTGAAATCTCATTTATAGTTAAATCATCAAAATACTTTAATATTATTACTTCCTTATATCTTTCATCTAATTTATCTATGGCACATAAAAGGTCTAATTTTTCATCACTATCCTCTTTCATTGCTTCCATATTACCTAAAGCTTCTTCTTCTAAGTAAATAACTCTCCCTCTCTTTTTATTAAAAGTTATTGCATTGTTAATTAAAATTCTAGTTATCCATGTTTTAAAAAGCTTTGGATTTCTTAACTTATCAATAGATATAAATGCTTTATAAATAGTATCTCCAACAATATCTAAAGCATCTTCTTTACACTTCACATATGCATATGCCGTTCTATATAAGTTATCTTTTATACTATCAATTAAAGATGAAAATGCTTGTACATCCCCTTTTATAGCCATATTGACTTTTTCATCCATATTGTTCCTCCTTAAATGTCTAAATTATCGATAATTTATCCTTACATCCATTAGACTAAGTAAACATTAAAATGGTTTTATATTTTACATATTATGATAACATAAAAATCCACATGGACTTTTATCTCCATGTGGATTTAATCTTTATACTATTTATTTTTCTTTCCTTTTAAAAGAAACAGACTTTAGCTTTCCATACATTTTATAAAGCATTGGATTTTTTTCTTCTTCTTCTTTTTCATTAATAAACTTTATAAGCTCCATAACAGGCTTAATTCTATTCATTGTATCCTTATATCCTTCATTAATTCTAACTCTTTTAGCATCAGTATCTAAATTCAAAGTACCATTAATAGTATTTTCATCTAGATTTTCAGGTGCTATTATAATTAACTTAGAATGAGGATATAAATCTCTATCAATAGTTGCTTCTTTTGAAAGCAAAACAACGATTATAACATCACACTTTTCACCATAAACGGGCTGTATAGGTGTATTATCAGCAATACCACCATCAATATATTTTTCTCCTACAACCTCTGTACTATCGTATATAAGAGGAAGAGATGCAGATGCTAACACAATTTTCTTCCTTGTCTCTTCATCATAATCATTCAATCTAAAATACTTAACATTATAGTTAGGTAATTCTGTACAAGCTGCAAAACAAACCTTATTAGTATTGTCAAAAACACTACAATCTAGATATTTTTCTATAACCTCTACAGCACCTTCATTACTTATTGCTCCATGTTCTATCTTATCACTAAGAAATCTCTTAGCTAACTGAAGATTCTTCCCCCCTAAGTATAACCCTATTCCTCTTTTTATTAATTCTACCTTACTAAGAGGAACTAATTTATCCATTGTTACTTCTTCCCATAACTTATCTGCTTTTTCCATGTTATCCATAGCAAATAGCACTGAATTAAATGCACCTATAGATGTACCTGAAAAGACAGATATGTATTTACTTATTCCTAATTCCTTTAGAGCTCTCCAAACGCCTAACTCATAAGCGCCTTTTCCGCCACCACCAGAAAGTACTAATCCTATTTTCATAATTCCCCCTATATTTATAAATACTTTATTTTATATACCATAATGAATTATATATTTTCCTTTTATCTTTGCCTCCATAAGAAGACAAGTTAAGTCAGTAAGCTCTTGTGACTTCTTAAACCTATTTAGTGTTGATGCTATATCATGCAAAAACATTAAAGAAGTATCTGGTATCAAGGTTACTCCAGTATATGCAAATCCAAAACTTGGGTTGCTATAGTTATGATGATATGTTCTTAATCTCTTGAGATACTTTATCATCTCAGTTACTAATTCATCATCTACTTCTATACAATTATATTCTTTAGGATCATAATTGCTATAATCTTTTTCTTTATCAAGCTTATCTATTATTCCAAACTCATGTTTTGCCATATATTATCACCTGTGTTCTTTATTCATCTTATTATTCATTATTATAACAAATTAACTCTATATATGAAAACAGGATTTCTATCTATTTAATGAAATCCCGCTTTAACACTTTAAACTTATTAAAATAAATGTAATCCTATTTAATTTCCTTAAGACTTAAGCTTTATTATATTAGTATCTCTAGTAAAATTAATAAAATTATACAATACTAATACATTATCAAAGCTATTATTATTTATATATTCACTAACAGATTCAGAGAAACTTCTTAAATCTATAACATGAATTTCTTCAAAATTTTCAGTTAAAAATGGAACAAAAGAATTAGCATAAGAGTCCTTAAAGATAACTAACTTCTTTCCATTTTTCAAATTAGAATTATTAATTATAGTCAATGGATTATTTCCATATAAAAATAATGAATATTTATCTCTTATATCTAACTTAGAATAATCATATAAAGAATTATATAATTTATCATCTATCTTCATTGTTATTCCTGAAAAGTCATAATAAGTTAACTTATCCGAGGCAACATTAAAAGGTTTTGCCTTTGAAAAATAAGTTCCAAAAAAACCTTCCACCTCATTCTTATTATACTTATCTAAATTTATAGCTTTGTAACCTATACTTTCTATAAAATCTCTATAAGCTAAGTAGGCTCCTTTTGTAGTCCAGTGATGGTCAGTTTTATAATATAAATTTTCTTCGCTTTTCTCTATAAACTTTTCAGTAAGATTAATCTTATTACCACCGTTAATACCTATATATATCTTCTCTAGTTCATCCCTTTGATTAATTACAGGAGCACCTAAGGGCAATTTTTCTTTATATACTTCATATGAATTTGGCGCTATTAATACACTTACAGGTGTTTTGCTATTCTCTATGAGCTTATTAATAGAATCTATATTAATAGTAACTCTTCTTTCATCTAACTCTGTAAACTTTTCAAAAAGATATCCATCTTTTCCATAAATAATATTATTGTTTTCTAACTTTCCTAATAAGTACTCGCTTCTTGATTTTAAATCTATCCAGTTATCTCTTAAAATAAATTGATCACTCATATACTCCTCATACTTTTTAGGATAAGTTCCATCAAAATAATTTTCTAAGGAAAACTCAACCTTTCCTCTTAAATTTCTATTTTCTAACTCTGAAAATCTCTTATCCTCTTTACATATATCTATAATAATAATTCCTAGAAGGAAAATAAAAAAAGTATATAATAAAGGATTTCTTCTCATATTTAATACCTCCTAGAATCTAAAATAAAGGAATGGATTATATGTTGCATCAACTAAATAAGCAACAGATATTATAAAAATACCCATTAAAATTATTGTCTTTATCCATTTAAAGTTGTCTATCTTTTTATAAAACATCGAAACTAATGGTAAAGAAAAAATAATTGCAATAATTAGTGAAACTCCATAGTTTCTAAGATAATAAATCCACTCTTCTCCATTTGAATATAAAAACAACTTACTAAGGTATTCACAGATACCATTAAAATCGGTTATAGCAAATAAAGTCCATCCAATTAAAAGTAAAACTATTGTGTATATGTGGGAAAATACTCTATGCTTATTTAAAAAATTTATAAGCCCTAACTTTTCAATACTAATAAGTAAGAAAAAGAATAATCCCCAAAGTAAAAAATTATAACTTGCTCCATGCCATAAACCAGTTAAAGCCCATACAATAAATAGATTAAACGTAACCCTAACTTTACCCTTTCTATTACCACCTAAAGGTATATAAACATACTCCTTAAACCATGAACCTAGAGTAATGTGCCATCTTCTCCAAAATTCAGATATGCTTCTTGATATATAAGGGTAATTAAAGTTTTCTGGAAAATTAAATCCTAACATTTTACCTAATCCAATAGCCATTAAAGAATATCCACTAAAATCAAAATAAATTTGTAAGCCAAAGGATATAATCCCAAGCCAGGCTAGCGGTGTTGAAATATTTTCAAACCCTATTCCTTCAACTTCTGTCCAAAGCATTCCTATATTATTTGCTATTAGAACCTTTCTACCAAGACCTAAAATAAACTTTTCAATTCCTACTTCAACATTATCCTTAGTAATAACTCTCCTACTTATCTCCTTATTTATATCGGTATACTTTACAATTGGACCAGCTATAAGCTGTGGAAATAAGGTTACAAATGCTGCAAAATTAATAATGTTCTTTTCAGGAACTATCTTGCCCCTATAAACATCTATACTATAGGACATTGTTTGAAAGGTATAAAAGCTTATTCCTAAAGGTAAAGTTATCTTTACTCCTTTTATAGCTAAATTAAAAATATTATTTATGTTGTCTATAAAGAAATTAAAATACTTAAAGAAGAATAATAGACCAAGATTAAATACTAAGGAAATACACAAAACTATAGTTTTTTTCTTAATTTCATTTTTATATCTATAAATAAGCCTTCCAGCTGTGTAATCAATAATAATTGAGGCAATCATTATTAAAAAATATTTGCCTTCCCCCCACGAATAAAACACTAAACTTAATAGAGTTAAAATTAAGTTTTTATATTTCTGAGGAGTTATATAATATAGTATTAGTGCAATAGGTAGAAACCTAAATATAAATAAAATACTACTAAATATCAAAACTTTTCTCCTTTTTAACTAATTATCCATCTTGCTCTTTATAAAGATAAAAAAGGTGTGGCTGATATTTATTTCCCTTGTTCCGTCGTAAGCTCCAAGTCACATGGAAACAAATATCCCCCCACGCGTACTAAAGGTAAGTAAAAAATTAATGCTTTAAGAATGTTTCCATTCCTAAAGCATATTTGACTATTTTAGAGCTTCTTCAAAAACTTTTGCTGCCTTTTCAGCATTGTTTTGTCCTTCTTCGTAATCTGGGATAATGAAAAGTCCTACATAATTTCCATTTACCTTTAATTGTGCTGCTTCAACTGCTTCAGGCTCTCCTGGATAAAATGCTGACGCCTTCTTATCCTCAATAACCTTTTCTAATGAATCCTTTACGGCATCAACCTTTCCCTCTTTAGCTTTAACAACTGCAACTACTTCTAATCCGGTATTAATCATACCATTTTCTACAGTTTGCTCTTCTACATCATCAAGACTTAAATGGAATTTTTCTTTTAAAAGTTCTCCTTCAACTGTTCCTAATGCTCTCATTTCCACTTTTTCTTTAATGCTTTTAACAATTTCACTTGTTGGAACATTTTTAGCTTCTTCCTTTGCTCCACAACCTATAAATGTTGCTCCTACCATTAAAGTAGCTAATAAAATTGATAATTTCTTTTTCATAATACCCCTCCGTCATCTTTTGTATTCCTTTACAATGTATCACATATTTTTCACTTTGAAAAGTTTCAAAATCATTACAATGTTAGTACTCCTACAAAACTTTTAACTATACTTAGTTATTCTTATACTTTTTTTTCATAAATACTATATAAAATTAATGCAACCACAGAAAAGCTTATTGGTCCTGCTAGCATCATTATAGTATCAAATGTTTTTCCTGACATTGCTGGCTCTATTATTGTAAATATGTTAGCAAAGCCCACTATTATACATATAATAACTGCTACAAAAATTGAAGCTCCATAGGATTTATAAAATTCATAAGCTTTTGGAACCTTTCCTTCTAATTGCTTCTTTTTAAACTTAGGAAAAGCTCCCGCTAAAAATAAATATGGTATAGTCATGGCAACATTGGTCATTAAAACTAATACTCTAAAGAATTCTTTTGCACCTTTTCCTCCAAATGATACTAAAAGTATTATAAAAATTACTATAACAGCTTGAACACGCATAGCATTTATAGGCATTCCATTTTTTATTTCTCCAATTTTTCCTGGCCAAATTTCTTTTGGTGCTCCTGAAATCAATGTTTTTAATGGGGAATAGGTTAATGTGAAAAATGCTCCACTTAACGCCAACAACATTGATAAACCAACAAATCTAGCAACCCAAATGCCAATTTGTAAAGAAACTATCTCACTTAATCCCATTGCATTTCCAATTTGAACTCCAAAATTATTCATTAGAATATAAGCTACATTACTTAAATTAACATCTTGAGATGATAATACATCATTCCAATTAGTAAAAACTCCACAAGCAAATATTCCTATAGCATATCCTACTGAAATAACAAGAGCAGAAACAATTATTGCCTTAGGAAAATTCCTTTCTGCATCCTCAGTTTGGTCAACTAATCCACCTAATACTTCAAGACCTCCAAATGCAAAAATAGCAAAGGTTACAAAAGACAAGATTTGTAGTATTGATTGATAGTCTGGATTTGGCGAAACAAAAAATGCTTTTGCTCCATTAGTAATTGGTTCTGAAAACTCTCCACCATTTAAAGCGAATACTACAATAGCTCCTATAATTAAAACTACATTTAATATTGCTATAAAAGTTCCTCCTACAGATGTAATCTTAGTTATTTTCTCTATACCCTTAGTAGATATAAATGTGACAAAAATTATCCATAGTGCTCCTAGTATTCCTAATGTTTGAGTTGAATTTAATCCTAATAATGACCATGTAGATGTTAAATCCTTTCCAAAAAATGCATTTGATAAAGGAATCCATATAGATGATGCCACATTTACCATCCATACTATATAAGATGCATACCACATGAAGGTACCAATAAATGCATACTTAGGCCCTATAGACCCTTCCATCCAAGAATATATTCCACCACTTTCTTTCTTAAATGCAGAACCATATTCAGCCATAATAAAAGCATATGGTATAAAAAATGCTATTGCACTTATTATATACCACGGAATAGCTGCATATCCCATTAGTAAGAATGACCTTGGCATATTAGCAAATCCAAATACAGATGTAAAAATCATAAGTATTAAAGCCATTAATGTTAGTTTTTTTGTATTATTGTTCATAATATCACCTCTATTTAACCTATCTAAAATAGGTTGAACAAAATAGAGAGATATTATTTATTAAATATAAGAAAAGCTATAAAATTCATTAAAACCGAATTCTATAGCTTTTCTATCATATTACTAACTTAAATTACATCAAAGAAACTTACCTGATCACTTTCTGATAATCCATTTAAGCAACCAAACTTTCTAAGTAAATCTACTGCAGAATTACCTATTTTAGCACGTTTCTTTAAATTATCAATTGAACTAATTGGAGTTTCTTCATGAACAGCATTAAATATAGCTTCAGCTGCCACATTACCCATTCCCGAAATACTATTTAAAGGAGGTCTAAGGGCATCATCCTCTACTTTAAATTTATCCCAATCTGATTTATATAAATCTATTGGTAAGAACTTAAAGCCTCTTTCATACATCTCTAGTACAATTTCCAAATCATCATACATATCCTTATCCTTTGGAGCTGCATCATTGCCTTGTAAGCTTATTTCCTTCATTTTTTCTCTAACCTTTTCTTTTCCAAAAATCATATACTCTGCATCAAAGGCCTTAGCTCTTATAGAGAAATATGCTGCATAATATGCTAAAGGAATATGTACCTTAAACCATGCAATTCTAAATGCCATCATAACATAAGCTGCTGCATGGGCCTTAGGGAACATGTATTTTATCTTTCTACAAGAATCTATATACCATTCAGGTACATCATGATCTCTCATCATTTTTTCATACTCCGCCCACTTTTCTGGATCCTTTAAAGCCTTACCTTTACGAACAAGCTCCATTATCTTGAAGGATGTATTAGGTTCAAGACCCATTTTAATTAAGTAAACCATAATATCATCTCTACAACATACAGCATCACTTATACTTGTAATTACTCCTCCATCAATTAAATCCTTAGCATTTCCAAGCCATACATCAGTACCATGGGATAACCCAGATATACATAATAAGTCTGAGAAACTCTTAGGAAGTGTATCTAAAAGCATTCCTCTAACAAACTTTGTTCCAAATTCAGGTATACCAAAGGTACCAACCTTAGAATTAATTTGTTCAGGTGTAACCCCAAGGGCTTTAGTTGATGAGAAAATAGACATAGTTTCTTTATCATCTAAAGGTATTTTTTGAGGGTCTACTCCTGTAATATCTTGAAGCATTCTAATTACTGTAGGATCATCATGTCCTAGTATATCAAGCTTAAGTAAGTTTGAATCTATTGAGTGATAATCAAAATGTGTTGTTATAATATCTGAATTAGGGTCATCAGCTGGATGCTGAACTGGACAAAACTCAAATATTTCTCTTCCCTTAGGAACAACTATTATTCCACCAGGGTGCTGACCAGTTGTTCTTTTTATTCCAGTACATCCCTTTGATATTCTAGTAATCTCTGCTTTATTAGCTTGAGTATTTCTCTCTTCAAAATATTTCTTAACATATCCAAAGGCAGTTTTTTCAGCTATTGTACCTATTGTTCCTGCCTTAAATGTTGTACCCTTACCAAATATAACTTCTGTATATCTATGAGCCTTTGCTTGATATTCTCCAGAGAAGTTTAAGTCAATATCAGGCTCCTTATCCCCATTAAATCCAAGGAAGGTTTCAAAAGGTATATCCATTCCATCCTTATCCATCATTTCTCCACAAACAGGACAAGCTTTATCAGGTAAATCGAAACCATTCTTAGCCCCATAATCATTAAAATCTGAATGTTTGCATTTAGGGCATCTATAATGTGGAGGTAATGCATTAACCTCTGTAATACCAGTCATATAAGCAACAACAGAAGAACCTACAGATCCTCTTGAACCAACTAAATATCCATCATCATTAGATTTCCAAACTAGTTTTTGAGCAATTATATACATTACTGAGAAACCATTTTGAATAATAGAATTAAGTTCCTTATCCAATCTTTCCTGTACAATATCAGGTAGTTCTTCTCCATATAGCTCATGTGCCTTACCATAAGCTATATCCTTTATTTCTTGCTCACACCCTTCAATGTGAGGAGGACATTTTTCAGGAGATATTGGACTTATTTGGTCACACATATCTGCAATTAAATTTGTATTTGTAACTACCACTTCATAAGCCTTATCTCTTCCTAGATAAGAGAATTCTTCAAGCATCTCTTCAGTAGTTCTTAAATATAAAGGCGCTTGATTATCTGCATCCTTAAAACCTTGACCTGCTTCTAAAATACGTCTGTAAATTTCATCCTCTGGGTCCATAAAATGAACATCACCAGTTGCAACAACAGGTTTATTTAGCTTTTCCCCAAGGGCTACAATCTTTCTATTAATTTCTCTTAAATATTCTTTATCAGGTACTTCACCATTTCTTATAAGATAATCATTGTTACCTAAAGGTTGAATTTCTAAATAATCATATTCTCTTGCTATAGCTTCAATTTCTTCATCAGACTTTCCAAGTAGAATTGATTGATAAAGCTCTCCATCACTACAAGCACTACCTATAATTAAACCTTCAGAATACTTCTTAAACATACTTCTTAATATACGAGGTTTCTTATAGAAATAATCTAAATGTGAATAGGATACTAACTTATATAAATTCTTTAAGCCCACATAATCCTTTGCAAGAATAATAGCATGATGAGTTCTTAACTTCTTAAAAGCTTCCTTTTTAGCAGTTTCATCAGAAGCATAAATTTCTATATCTTCTAAGGTATTTACTCCTCTTTCCTTTAACATATCAAGCATTACCTTAAATACCTTAACTGTTGTATCAACATCATCTAAAGCTCTATGAGCAACATCAACCTTTATTCCAAGGTTTTTAGCTATTCTTCCTAGCTTATAAGTTTTATACTCTGGGAATAGCTCATAAGCTAGTGATAAGGTATCTAAATATGTAAAGTCAAATTCATAACCCAATTCTTTTGCAACATGCCTTAAGAATCCAACATCAAATTCAGCATTATGAGCAACTAAAACGCTATCTTTTATAAATTCTAAAAGCTTAGGAAAAACCTTATCTATAGTTTCAGCATTTCTAACCATATCATCAGTTATGCCAGTTACTTCAACAACTCTTGGAGGTATTGATTTCTCTGGATTAACAAAACAGCTAAACTTATCAATGACCTTACCATCTTGGTACTTCATTACACCTATTTCAGTTATTTTTTCTAACCTAGGTGAAAAACCTGTAGTTTCTAAATCTAATACACAATAAGTAGTATCAAGACTTTGCCCCTTAATATTTCTCACAGAAGGCTTTTTATCTGGAGCAAGGTAAGCCTCCACCCCATAAATAACCTTCATATCAGGATTATTTCTTCCTAATAGCTTATGTGCTTCAGGGAAAGATTGAACAACACCATGGTCAGTTATAGCTATAGACTTCATTCCCCAACTCATTGCTCTCTTTATTAAGTCAGCTGCACTGCTCATACCATCCATTTGACTCATTTTAGTATGAAGATGAAGCTCAACTCTCTTAACTTCTGACTCATCTCTTCTTACTACCCTTTCAAGTCCCTTTGTTTCAACTATGGTATTTGCAATCATCTCAACTTCCCCAGAGAAATTACTAAAACCTAAGTTACCACAAAGCTTAACTCCCCTAGCCTTTTTAAGCTTAGATATTACATCATCAGCTTGCTCTGGCTTAAGGAATGACTTACAAGTAAGAGAACCTGTTCCATCATACAAATCAAAAGAAACTAATATCTTACCACTTCTTAATTCCTTTGTTTCCATATTAGATAGTTCACCATATAAGGCAACTCTTCCCTCTTCAGGAGAGGCATCAGATATTCTTATTAATGATTCTTTAATATTAGAATTTCTACCTAATATTAAGAAAGGATTATTCATCTTTCCAGACTTCTTATCATCTTTACCCTTATCCCCTTCACTAGGAACAGTTGGGGTAGTATCCTTAGGAATAGATGGTCCAGTAGACCTAATTTCATTCCTAATCATAGACATTCTCTTCTTTTCTTCTTCTACTTGAAGCCTAATTAATTCATCTGCATCTACATTATCAACAAACTTTATACTATAGGATTTACCATAGAAGCTTTTTATGCCTTCCCTAATTTCCCTATCATACTTTAAGTCTCTAAACATTGTTGATACAGGCACTCTAAACTTTAATGTTATTGTATTACCACTTATTTCATAATCACAATTGTTAACAGCTACCCTAAGAAAAGGATGTTTATTAGAAACATAAGATATTATATTCTTAATTTCCTCTTCTATAGGCTTCATCTTAACTTCTTCAGTATAATTTACAGCAATCTTTGAATGCTCTAAATAAAACCTTCTTTTAATGAAGTTATTAAGTTCTTCAATTTCCTGTATTTCTATGTATCTATCTGAACTTATTGCTAACTCTAAAGTTTTAGATTTTTTCTTTAAAACTGCACTTTCAACCAAGGCAGTACTTATGTTGCTTCCAGTATTAAAATCACTAAAAACTTCATTTATCCTTTTCATAATACTTTATACCTTTCCATAACTTCAGTATGATTCTATTATATATAATTAAGTTCATAATTGCACATACAAAAAAAGGTATAGAGTTATATATTTTTATATAAACTCTATACCTTATATCTTTTCAAATAATATTAAATACTTCTTCTTTTTCTTTTAAATATGAACATTACTGATAAACTCATTAGTGCTACTAAATATAGCATTGCTGTATTTGTTGTATCACCAGTTTTAACACTGTTAGAATCATCTACATCATTATCTGATGTATCTTCAGATCCTCCAGTATCAGTTTTGTTTTTCTTTAAATTATCAAAAGACTTACTTAATTTTTCCTTTGCTTCATCAATTTCATCTTGAGTACTTTCCACATTATCTTTTACATTAATTGCTTTATTTAATGCTATTTCAAAGTCACTCCAACTTTCAGGTGTATATTCATACTTATTAAGACCTGATACTTTATCAATTAATTCTTCTAGTTCACTTCTATCAATTAATCCAGCCATATTATCAATTTCACTTAGCTTAAATTTTGCTTGTTTTATATAACATAAGTCTGTGGTTACTCCACCTGTCCAATTATTAGAGAACTCTTCATCCCAATGTCCATAAGAATCCATAATAAATGTACCATCATCTAAAACAACAACACCTGCATATCCAGTATCTCCTGATTTAGCGCTCTTAGAATAATCTTTACATATTTCAATACGGTATTGTCCATCTCTTTGTTCCATAAGATCTTCATAAGTTCCAACCCATGCAACCCACTCTCCAGCAGTCCAATCAGCATCACCATCAAAAGTGTTATTTCCATTTAAATCATATTGAATTTCACGGAATGATATCACTAAACGACCACTAATTGGGTCATATGCTGCTTTATGACGCTCTCCTGCAAGAGAACCTGGTAAATCCATTGGTTTACTCCATGTCTTTCCTTCATCATCAGAATAAATCATAGTTGCAGGATTATTATGAGATTGGCTACGTGCTAATCCAACAATACGTTTTCCATCTGGTGATCTGAACATACCAATTTCACACATTTTATACGTACTTTCAATATTACGATAATCACTTAAATATGGTTCTGGCTCACTCCATTGTTCTTCACCATTTTCATTAAATGTTAGGTATGTTCTATAGTTTACATAATCATAGTCATGGTATACTCCCATCCACTTTTGAATGTAATTTCCACTTTCATCTTTTAATTGTACTAAAGATGCCATACCTACAATAACATTATTTTCTTTTCCATTTTCATGATTAGAGTACCAATGCTTGTATTCTGTCCATGTTTCTCCATTATCATCAGAATATGAAGTATTCCATCCAGTTTTATTTCCATTTGAATCTGTTCCCCATCCAGGACATGCTGTAATCATCATAATACGTTCTTTTTCATTTTCTAATGGTAAAACATATAATGTAGGAGTTTCTTGAGAACCTATCCAACTACTAGGAGTATTATTCTTTTCTATCCATGTTTCTCCATTATCATCACTAATTTGCATTATAATAGGACCTTTTCCATGTCCTTTTGGATATGCAGTAATTAAACGACCAGTGCTAGTGCGTACCATATCTGGTTGTCCAAGATATTGACGGTCTCCACCAGGTGATCTTTCAATATCAGTTAATCTATTTACTGGTAATTCATAGGTTTCTAAAGTATTTGAAATTGTTAGTTTCTTACTTACTTCAATAGTTACCTCTTCCTTATATCCACCTGCTTTATTCTCTACTGTAATAGTAGTTAATCCACGTTCTTTAGCTGTTACTACACCATTTTCATCTACACTTGCAATATTTGGATTACTAGATTTGTAAGTAATTGTTTTATCCTCATTATCACTAAGTAGATTTGTTTCAACTGTATAAGTTTCACCAATATACAACCTCTTATAGTTTTCTGTAATATTTAATCCTTTAACTAACATTGTAGAAGCTATTTCACTAGGATTTAATACCTTGTTATAAACCTTAACTTCATCAATTAATCCAGTAAATCCTGTACTACCTATAATATCCATTGGGAATTTTACTGTATTCTTTTTTGTCCAGTCATTTTTTTGTATTAATTGACCATTTATATACATGCTTAATCCATCTGTTTTACTTTGAGTCCATGCTATATGATACCAATTATCAGGCTTAAAATCATATTGGAATGTTAATACATCTCCATTTCCTTTTCCTACACGGAATCCACTATCACGATTCTCTGCCATTTTTAATGATGCTGCAAAAGCCTTATCCTTATCACTAATAACAGATATTTCTTTATTAAACTCAGCATCTGTATTTACCCAATAAGCAATACTCCATGCATCATCAGCAGCAATTTGAGAATCTCCTTCTAAAGTCACACTCTTTCCATCTTCTGTTACTTTTAATGCATTATTAGACTTACCTTTTGCAATAGTTCCTTCATTAATTCCATTTCTAGAACCCCATTCATCAACTACTTTCCCATCTTTATCCTTATCAAAAGAATAATAAGAAACTTGTGCTGATTTATCAATTGTAACTGGTGATACTGTAACTTTAATAGTTGTTTTTTTGCTTTCATCTTGAACTGATATAGCAGTAATAGTTACACTACCTAGCTTATTTGCTGTAACTACACCTTTATCATTAACAGATGCAATTCCTTCATTAGAAGATGTCCAAGTTACACGATTATTTAATAGGTTATCTGGTTTTACAACTGCTTTTAATTGAACTGTACTACCTAACATGATTTCTTTTTCATTGCCATCAATTGTAACAGATTCAACTTCATTAGCTCCATTTTCCTTTAAGTTAATATAACGTTCTGTTAATTTATTAATTCCTTCAGTAAATTTTTCTACTTCTTGTGATAATTGATTTACTTTATCTTCACTTAAATATGAACGACTTGTAACTGGAGTAATTGTTATATTACCATATAAAGCATCAATTTCACTTTCTAAAGAAGCAACTTCTTTTTCCATAATTAGAAGTTTGTTTACATCACGAACACCCTTTGCCATAATTTCTAAACGAACTGAACTTTTACTTGTAGGATTTTCCGCATCTTTTTCATCCGGATAAATCAAGAAACAATCTCCTGGTTCAAATGCATTATGAGTTGTATCACGTAATGGATCTTCTACCCATGCATCATATGCCCATCTTAAGAATCCTGCTGTTTCACTTTTTCCAGCATTAATAATTGACCAATAGCTTTCTACTGGTGCACTTAATGAGAAATTTCCTGGTTGGTGCTCTGTACAAGAATATAAAGTTGTACGTAATCCTAATTCATTACGATTTTCTAACAATTTTTCAAACTCTTTTGGATGTTTTGCAGCAGCTGTATCTCCAACATTTAAGTCATATACTCTAAGTGCTAAATCTGGCTTATCAACAAATCCATCCATTGCTCCAGCTGTCTTTAAAGATTTTCCATGAATATTTTTCACAGAGTCTACAATATCAAAAGCCGCATTACTAAAGCCTCTTTCATCAATACCAATATACGATTCTTCAAACCACCCCATATTAGTTAAATGATCCACTAAATCTTGCAAAAAGTCTTTCCAAACCTTTGTATATCTAGCATCCCCAACCTTATATTTTTCATATACTAGCTTATCACCTTCCCAATAAGCAAAGCTATTATGCCATGGAGCAATACTATATAATACAATTTTATCTCCAATTCCAAGCTCTTTATTAAATTTTACCCATTTATCAAAATGAGTATAGTCATATTCAAACGTTCCATCTGCCTTCTTAGTCCACTTTATCATTGATGGATAATGCACATCATTTTTACTATATGTCTGCGCATTCCATGCATCTTCTACAATTGATGTTGTAATAGCATGTCCACCAATTTCTTTGTATTTTAACATACTTGATTTCATTATTTCTAAATGCTTTTCTGAAAATGGTTCTACATTATAGTACTCTGCACTACTATATGGATATTGCCATAATTCAATATCAAATCCATTTTCAAACTCTTTTGCATCAGGAAGTTCTGCATCTTGTACATTTAATGTATAAGTAAATTCTAATGGTTCTTTAATTCCATCTGCAGTTACTTTTAATTTTCCAGTATATGTTCCTGGTTCTGTTCCTTTTGGTACATTAACTTCAACCCAAACATTTTGTAATTTATTAAATCCAATTTCTATTGGTGTTGTTTGGTATAACACATCATTAGATTCACTACGATTTGTTTCAGTTTCTGCTGGTACCTCACGATTTTTATCACCATATCCTAAATATTCACCATTATACGCTTTTACAGACTTAATAAATGTAGCTTTTATATTATCTGATTTTAAAACCTTTTCACCATTTTTAAAATCACTAACTGAAATACTTACATTACTTAATTTGCTGTCTTTTGAATATAATGATATTTCACTAATTGCCTTATCATTTTTCCATGCTGTAAGAGTTGCAGATGTAGTTCCTAGTTTCTTAACCTCTTCATAGCGATCTTGTGTATACTGAGTATTTACATCAACAATACTTCCTCCAATTCCTGGAACAGCTTTCTTTACATTTACTGTTATTTCTTTCTTAATATTTGCTTTTTCACTAGATACAGTTATTTTTGCAGTTCCTTCTTTTACAGCTGTAATAACACCTTTACTGTTAACTGTAGCAATATCTTTATTTTGGCTTTCAAAAACTATATCATTTACTGTTACATACTCTGGTGTTAATGTATACTCTATTTTTTGAGTTGCTCCCTCTGACATTTCATAGCTTTTTTCTGCTAATATAATATCTTTTATAACATAAGGAGCATGAGAAACCTCTGCATATGCTACTTGATTAACATAGTTACTGCTACCTGAATTCTTTTTAGTTTGCATAACAGCTTTTAATGTATGATTTCCTTCTTCTAAACCACTAATTTTATATACAGATTGTGCTTGTGTTCTAGTAGAATTATAAAGATCTACTTCTTTGTCGTATTTACCATCTATAGTAAATTTCACAATCCCATGGTTATGATTTTTATTAGCAAATATCTCAATTCCATTTCCATAGAATGGGATCTCATAGTAACATTCTTCTGCCTTAGATACATCACCTTTTGTATCTATATACGCTTCGCTGCTAGAAAAACTCCACTTAAAACCATTTGGATTATTATAAGTAAACTTATTTGTTGTTCCTTCTACTTTAGTAGGTATTATTTTCTCTATTTGATTATCAGGATTATCTTGAGATGCTCCAATTACTTTTGCATAACTCACCTGTAAACCTTTACCATTTTCTGCTAAAGTAACCTTTACTGTATGCCTTCCTTTTGTTAGTCCTGTCTTACTATATAATTTTGTTGGTGTATCCGCTTCACCTTCAATTTTTACCTTCTCTATTTGACCATTATCTAACTGGAACATGTTGTAGTCATCACTTTTTACACCCCATAACTCTACTCCAGTCCCCTCAAAGGTAAATGTATAAGTATGCTTTGCAGCCTCTTTAGAATCATTATTCCATACCCAGTGCTGTGTCTGCGCATACTCTTCACCTTTAATTGATGATTTCTTATCTGATGCCCATCCATTTTTTCCGCTAGTATCTGTTTCTTCAGTATACGTAAAATAATGTACACCAGTTGTCACAGTATCATCAACAAGCATTTCATTCTCTGCAGCAAATATATATTGTATATTTACTGGCATTATGCTCATGATAAACGTAACAAGTAATCCAATTGAAATCTTAAAAAATCTCTTTCTCATAATTTCTCCTTTCTTTTAAAATCTATAAATTTGATTGTAATTTACTACATCCCTCCTTTTATATAAAATTCCCCTTTCTACAAATAATAGATTTTAATTCAATAAAACCTATCCCATTATTTACCATTGTCCCATTTAATACTTTGATAATCTTTACACTTTTTATCATTGGTTTTATACATTTTAACTTTTAAAAAAAGAAATCCAGCCTAGCTGGATTTCCACCTTAATTTTTATTACTCACAGAGTACCTTCAGTATTATTCTATTATATAACTCAGCTCATAATTGCACCTACAAAAAAGGTATAGAGTTATATATTTTTTTGAGAATAACTCTATAACTACTTTATTTTAATATTATTTAAATAAAATCTTCTTTATGGTGAAGGCTAATCATAACCTTTAAAATCCACTATTTTTATATACAAAATCAAATCATATAGAATAAATTTTACAAATTTATAACCGTATTTAACTTATATGAATAGCATAATAGATTGTTAAGTTCTAATCATATAAATCTACAGATATTGTATTCTTTAATTTAAAATCACTTAATGAGTCTATTTCATATCTATCAATCATAAACTTAACTAACTTTCCCTTATTATCTTTTAATATCTTTATTACATGAAATCCATTTTTCCCATTATAGACATTACCACATAATGAGGGTGCTGATGCTAGTACAATTTCTGATGCTATACAATTATTATATACTGTATGCTTTTCAATTAGTTCTTGATGTTTGTGCCCAGAGCACACTAATTTAAAACCTAAATTAACTAATTTATATTTCATTAAAAATATATTTAATACTTCTGCATATTCTTTAGCTTCAACATTAGGATGTGGAAGTAAATTATTATGAACAACAGCAATTTTTATATAATCATCAAAATCATCATTTTCAACTTTTAATTTTTTATAAAGATTTTCTAACTGACTAAATTCTTCATTCTTTATATAGAATAATTCCTTATCATCTTGTTTCTTAAAATTAACAGAATTAAATCCGTATATAAACAACTTTTCATCATTATCAATTATATAATTTTTATCAGAATAAATTGTTTTAAATTGCTTGGTATATGAAGTAAACAATGCAAACTGTCCTTCTTCATTGCTTTTACTCCTATCGCATTCATGATTTCCTGGAACTATATATATTCTATCTGAATTTAAATTAACATTTTTCATTTTACGTTTAAATTCTATAAATCCCTCTTCCTCATTTTTAGTTGTTAAGTCTCCACTAATTATTAAGTACTTAGCATGACACTCTGGGATTCTATTGCAAAAGCTTTCAAAAACGTCAGGTGCAATATTGTCTATACCTTTTAACCCAGCCTTATTATCTACACCAGTATTGTAATCCGAACCAAAATGCAAATCTGTTATATGTATAATCGAAATTTCTTCAATTTCACTATTTAATTTAAAATCCTTTAATAAATTTTTAGCCTCTTCATTACCAATAACTTCTTCATATTCATCGTACGAACTTTTAAATCCCCCTAAATCATCTGAAGAAACATAATCTATTTGATACTTAGGCCCAACATAGAAATCGCACTCTTCTATATCTTCAAGTAATTCAAAATAAATAAATACTTTGTCCTTATTATCTTCAATATGTATTGAACAACCATTTATACACTCTGTATCATCAAAATCAAATATCTCAAAACGCTCACCACATTCACAAGAATAAAATGCCCTTGCCTTAAATAACTTCATCTTTTTTCCTATATTAAAAAAATGCATCACTAGATCTTGTGAAATGCCCATTGTATTAGCAATCTTAATAGGGTTTAACTTCTGCCTTTCTCTTTCAGTTGTACCATCTTTTATACACTTATCAAATGTAGCTACAAACTCTTCATCAATACCAAGTCGTATACTTTCATGCTGTTTAACTATATTTTTTAATTTGGCACAATACATAATCACATTTCTCCTTATTAAAATAATATTTAGGGTAAAATACTACCTTAAATCTATCATGATTATCTACATGAATAGCTGTCCCAAAACTATTTTCATTAATACATCCAATCCAATAAATTATTGAGTTTGTAATATTTTTTTCTTTATCTAATCTTGCTTTTATATCGTAAAATACACTTGTATCCAAAACAGATTCAATAGGATCTGAAGATTTTGCTTTTCCTTCACCTATAGTATCATCAATAAATTTCACCTGTCGAGGATATGCTTGTACACCAAAATTATTAATCAATATTTTAGGTGTTAATCTTTTATATTGTTTTGACATTCTTACTCTATAATAATTATTTAATATTAATTCACAAATAACATCTTTATCACTTTTAGAAATACCTTTTCCATCTTTTAAAACTTCTAATCCCCATTCATCAACCTTTTTTTCTATCTCTTGTTTCAGAATAGAATCAACATATCCTACTGTCGAATTCAAAACTTTCCCTGTTAAATCATTCACTAACTTATATACTAATTTCTGTGTATAATCTAAGTTAGCATGTGATTTTATTAAAAATACACTTTTTATATCTATAAATAAATCTCTAAATTTCTTATCTGGAGCATATTTAGGTAATAATTGATCCCCCCAATTAATTATCCTTATTCCTATAATCATTAACTCTAAATTAATTTCTATTGAATAATAGTTATTACACTTATCTCCAGCATTGTTCAATGTTGCTCCTTCACCTAAAAGTAATCTAATACAATTGACCTTATTATTATCATGATCTATTTTAGCAAAAACTAATTTTTTCTCTCCAGTATCAATATATTTCTCAATACCATTTAAATAATAATCATTAGCTATGCTACCATTAATGTTATAGCCTTTAAGTTGTAAAAAATTAATTTTTTTAATCCATTCATTAAGATTAAGCTCATCAATGTCAGTAATAAATTCTATATACATATTTTTAGCTCTTCCATAATTAAGTTCATTTATCAAAAATTCACTTAAATCATCTTCATTTAAAAAGTTATGTTCTAATAATTTATTTATTAATTGCAAATACATTGCCTTACTTGAAGTATCTATATTATATTCCTTTATCTTTTTGTCTATATCAATTGATTTATTTTTCAGAAATAATTTTATATTAGGTATATGTAAAGTTCTAAAGACAGTCGAATCTAAAATCATTATAAATCATATCCTTTCACAACAATTCTATTTAAATTATACTATATTTTTACTTTTTGTCCTATAATTATATTTATTTCTGTGAATATACATCAATTGAGATTGTAACATATAAAAAAACAAACCCAGGAAAACTAAAATTATGATTTTCCTGGGTTTTATGGCAGAGACGAGACATTACCATTTCCTCCACAAAAATTAGTAAGTTCTCGCTCCTACTAGATAATATTATTTATTTATCTGTTCTTTAATCTTTTTAAGTTGATCTTTATTTCTTTCATTTAATATTTTTAAATATTCACATTTTTCCTCATTAATTTCCCTAGAAAGCTCAATTATATCATCTAAAACTGCATCTTCTAAATAAGTACCATTTGATGATATTTTTGTACAAACATCCATTTTATCTTTAGGAATTTTAAGTTCATGCTCTGCTCCAATGCTACTTAGCATCAACTTTATTGATATCTCTTCAATTCTATCCTTAATAAAATTTTTCCTACTCTTTATATTGTTATTTTTGACATACTTTGGTACTAACAGTAAAGAATTTATTCTTTTTAATAATTCATTTTTCTTCTTAGATTCTTTTACATTTTCAATAGATTCACTATCTAGAAATTTACCATTTTTATTGTCTTGTCTCATATCCTCATTAAAATATTTAGATATAACTTCATTATACAACTTAATATTCTTTTTATATGTTTTATTTTGCCTAAACATTAATTTTTGAAATCCATCTATATCTAATGCATAAAAATAAACTGTTCTTTTATCCAAATGAATTTTCAATTGATTCTTTAATACACTATTTCCAGTTACTTCATCCCTTAAATTATAACAATACCCCTTAAAATCTTCTTTATTATTATTTATTCTTCCTAATAAACTTTTGTAATCACTTCCATATATATCTGATATGGATTTAAGTAATATTATTCTCGTTTTATTCCCATATCCACATTCCAATACAGGAACGTTTCCCCCATTTATAGATACCTCATATAAATAATTAACCACATAACCCTCTCCAAAAAATTCATATATTATTAACTATTTTTTAAAGTTTAAAATTATAACCATTTCCTTACTAATAATAAAATTATAATTTCTCAATAAACAAAAAAAAGAAATCCATCCCAGCTGGATTCCCCCTATCTCTCTTATCCCTATTCTCCTTATTATCCCTCTTATCTCTCTTATTCTTCTTATCCTTATTATCTAAACACTACTACTCTTCTTACCTAGTACCTTGTACCTTCTTACCTCTTCCTCACCTCGTATCTTACCCCCTTCACATTTTCACACATAAAAAGAAAAGACATTCAGCCCACTGAATGTCCTCCTTCTCTTTCTTATCTCTCTTATTCCTATTATCCTTATTATCTCTATTATCCTATTTATCTCTCTTAACCTTATTATCTTTCTTATCCCTTTTATCCTTATTATCTTTCTTATCCCTATTACTCTTCTTACCTTGTACCTTCTTACCTATTCAAATATTCCTATATCTTTTCTACAATAAGCTCCCATAAAGTCAACAAGCTCAACATTTCTATAAGCTTCTTCCCTAGCTTCTTCTAAAGTCTTACCTGTACCAATTACAGAAAGAACTCTTCCTCCACTAGTCTTTAAAACTCCCTTTTCAAGCTTTGCTCCTGCTAAAAAGACATTATCCTTTATACTTTCATCTATTGTAATTGAAAATCCTTTTTGGAAACTTCCTGGATATCCACTAGATGCAAGAACTACGTTTATGCAAACCTCATCCTTCCACTCCACTTGAATTTCATTTAATCTTTCATCCATTGCAGCCTCGATAACTTCATATAAGTCACTTTCCATTAAATGAAGCACTGATTGAGTTTCTGGGTCACCCATTCTAACATTGTACTCTAGTAGGTATACTCCCTTTTTAGTTATCATAAGACCAAAGAAAATAATTCCCTTAAAGTCAAAGCCTTCTTCTTGTATTCCCCTTAAAGTATTAGCCATAATGTTATCTTCAAAGTCTCTCATTACTTCACTAGTAACATATGGATTTGGTGCAAGAACTCCCATACCACCAGTATTAGGTCCCTTACCACCATCATATATTTGCTTATGATCTTTAGCAGATATAAATGGGATTATTCTTTTTCCATCACATATAGAAAGGATTGAAGCTTCAACACCTTCTAAGAATTCTTCCACTACTATCTTTTGTCCTGCTCCATTAAAAGCATCATCAATCATAAGGTTTTGTACAGCCTTCATAGCATCTTTTTTGCTTTCGCAAATAACTACACCCTTTCCAGCTGCAAGTCCATCTGCCTTTATAACTATTGGATATTGGCAATCATAAAGATATGATAGAGCATCTTCTGGGTTTGTAAATACTTCATATTCAGCAGTTTTAACTCCATATTTCTTCATAAAGAACTTTGAAAAACTCTTACTTCCTTCAAGTTTTGCACCTTCAGAATCTGGTCCAAAACATCTTAATCCTTCTGCCTTAAACTTATCAGTTATTCCTTTAGTAAGAGGGTCCTCAGGTCCAACCACTGTTAGATGTATATCATTATTTTTTGCAAACTCTACTAATTTATCTATATCTGTTATATTGATATTTTCACATTTATTTTCTAAAGCTGTTCCACCATTACCTGGTGCAACATATATTTTATCTACCTTTGGACTTTGTGCAAGCTTCCAAGCAATAGCATGTTCTCTTCCACCTGACCCAACTAATAATAACTTCATATTTATCCTCCCAAAAACTATTAATTCTTCACTAATTAGTGTTTGAAGTGTCTTAGCCCTGTAAATACCATAGCTATTCCATGTTCATTACATGCATCTATTGATTCTTGGTCTCTTAAAGATCCACCTGGTTGAATTATAGCCTTAATTCCAGCTTTAGCTGCTTGATCTACTACATCTCTAAATGGGAAGAATGCATCTGAAGCTAAGATTGTAGCTCCTTTACCTCTCTTTAATGCATCTTCTGTTGGCCAAATTCTATTAACTTGTCCACCACCAATTCCTAGTGCAATTCCATCATGTGCTACCACTATAGCATTAGACTTAACATACTTAACTACCTTCATACCAAAGATTAAATCCTTCATTTCTTCTTCTGTAGGAGCCTTTTCTGTAACAACCTTTATTTCCTCAATTAACTTTTTATCTTCTTCTTGAACTAAGATACCACCATCAACTGTAACCATGTATCTTTCATCCTTTGGAGTATTATGCATTCTAAGAACTCTTAAATTCTTCTTAGTTTTTAATACTTCTAAAGCATCTTCATCATATTCTGGAGCTGCTATTACTTCTAAGAATATTTTAACCATTTCTTCAGCAGTTTTCTTATCCACTTTTCTATTGAAAGCAACTATTCCACCAAAGATTGATGTAGGGTCAACTTCATAAGCCTTCATATATGCTTCATAAGCATCCTTACCAGTTGCAACACCACATGGAGTATTATGCTTTAATGCACAACAAGTTGGTTCATCAAATTCATTTGCACATTTCCAAGCAATATCCATATCCTTAAAGTTGTTGTATGATAACTCTTTACCATTTAATACATCAAATGTGTTCATAGCACCTTCTACTGTTGTAGATTCATAGAAAGCTGCACTTTGATGAGAGTTTTCTCCATATCTTAAACCTTGCTTCTTCTTAAATGAAACTGATAGGTATTCTGGATATTCTTCAACTCCTTCTAACATAAAGTTAGCAATAGCAGCATCATATGCTCCCATTAAGTTAAATACTTTACCAGCTAATCTCTTCTTTGTATTGTAAGAAACTTCACCTTCTTCCTCTATTTCTTCCATTACCTTACCATAGTCATTCTTATCTGAAATTACAACTACGTCTTGGAAGTTCTTAGCTGCTGCTCTTAACATTGTTGGACCACCAATATCAATAAACTCAACCTTTTCTTCAAATGTTAAGTCTTCTTTAACCTTTTCAAAGAATGGATATAAATTAACTACAACGTAGTCTATTGTGTTTATGTTTCTTTCCTTTAAAGTGTTCATATGTTCTTCATTGTCTCTTATTGCCAAGATTCCTGCATGAACTAATGGATGTAATGTTTTTACTCTTCCATCTAACATTTCTGGGAAGTTAGTAACTTCATTTACTTCAATTACATTAACCCCATTTTCCTTTAAATGTTTGTAAGTTCCACCAGTTGAAAGAATTTCAACCCCTCTTTTTTCTAAAAACTTAGCAAATTCTAATACTCCATCTTTGTAAAATACGCTAATTAACGCTCTCTTTTTCATTAACTTGGCCTCCAATTTAATAAATTTTACTTCTTCCATCTATAACATTAACTTTACCTTCTGAAATCAACTTTATTGCTCTTGGTAGTAACAGGTGTTCTTTTACTAATATTCTTTTTTGAAGATCTTCCGCACTATCTTCAAAATATACTGGTACAGCTTCTTGTAAAATAATTGCTCCCCCATCTACTTCATTATTTACAAAATGAACTGTACAGCCAGAAACTTTAACTCCCTTCTTAATTGCAGCTTCATGTACATGAATTCCATACATTTTAGGGCCACAAAATGAAGGTATTAAGGAAGGGTGTATATTAATAATCCTATTTTTAAACTTATCTAAAATTTCCCCATCTAGTATTGATAAATACCCTGCAAGGACTATTAAATCTACCTTTCCTTCAGTTAATTCTAAAATTCTATTTGATTGATTTTCCCCATATTCTTTCTTACTAACTACATATGTATCTATACCTGCTTCCTTTGCTCTCTCTAAGGCATAGACATAACTTTTACTACTTATGACCATTTCTATTTTGCAGTCTAATTCCCCAACTTTAACTGCATCTATTATGGACTGAAGGTTTGTTCCTCCCCCTGATACAAGAACTGCTATCTTAAACAAATACCTTCACCTCCAGAGGTTACATGACCAATTACATAAGCCTTTTCTCCCATTTCTATAAGAGCTTTTGTTACTGATTCAGCATCCTCTTTTTTAACACATAAAACAAATCCAATTCCCATATTAAATGTGTTATACATATGATCTTTATCAACTCCAAGTTCAACCATTCTATCAAAAATAGCTGGTATTGGGTAACTATCCTTGTTAATAACAGCTGTTAACTCTCTGCCATTAAACATTCTTGGAACATTTTCTATAAATCCTCCACCAGTTACATGAGCCATTCCTCTAATTTCAAAGCTTTCCATAAGTTTTAAAACTGGCTTAACATAAATCTTAGTTGGAGTAATTAATGTTTTCCAAACTTCTTCTCCATTAAATTCTTCATCTAAGTTTGTAAATAGCTTTCTTACTAAAGAAAAACCATTTGAATGAATTCCTGAAGATGCTATCCCCACTAAAGCATCTCCATCTTCAATTTTTGAACCATCTATTATTTCGTCCTTATCTGCTATCCCCACAGCAAATCCTGCTATATCGTAGTCCCCCTCTTTATAGAAACCTGGCATTTCTGCTGTTTCTCCACCTACTAAAGCGCAATCTGATTGAAGGCATCCTTCTGATACACCTTTAACTAAATCTGCAGCTACTTCTGCTTCAAGCTTTCCACAAGCTATATAATCTAAGAAAAATAGTGGCTTTGCTCCATGACAAAGAATATCATTAACACACATTGCAACACAGTCAATTCCAACTGTATCATACTTTTTCTTTTTACAAGCTATATCAAGCTTTGTTCCAACCCCATCAGTTCCAGAAACTAAAACTGGTTTCTTGTACCCTTCTGGAAGTTCAACCATTCCTGCAAAGCTTCCAAGACCATTTAAAACATAATTGCTCATTGTTCTTGCTGCATAGTCTTTTATAAGCTTAACTGATTTATAACCTTCTTCTATATTAACCCCTGAATCTTTGTAAGTTATCATTTTCTCTCCACTACCTTTCAAGATGATCTTTTGAAGTTTCTATTGGTGTTGATACTGGATATACTCCATTGAAGCATCCAACGCAGAATCCTTCTTTACCTTTGAATGTATTATACATTCCATTCATGCTTAAATATCCTAAAGAATCTGCTCCTATCATATCTGCCATTTCTTCTATAGAGTGATTTGCACCTATAAGTTCACTTCTATATGGAGTATCAATTCCAAAGTAACAAGGGAACTTAACTACTGGTGACGCTACAAGGAAATGTACTTCTTTTGCTCCTGCTCTTCTTAAAGAATCAACTAAATGCTTTGAAGTAGTTCCTCTAACTATTGAGTCATCTATTAAGATAACTCTCTTACCTTTTACATTTACCTTTAAAGGATTTAACTTAACTGCTACAGCCTTCTCTCTTATTTCTTGAGAAGGTGTAATAAATGTTCTTCCTACATATCTATTCTTTACAAAGGCTGTGTCATATGGAATTCCTGATGCTCTTGCATATCCTATAGCTGCAGGTATACCTGAATCTGGTACTGCTGATACTATGTCTGCTTCAATAGGATGTTCCTTATATAACTCTTCCCCTGCCTTAACTCTTGTAACCTGAACATCTAGTCCATCAATTACTGAATCAGGTCTTGCAAAATAAATATATTCAAATGCACAAGTGTGGCACAATGTGTTTTCTGAGTATTTTATAGATTTTATTCCATCTTCATCAATAACCACAACTTCCCCTGGTTCAACATCTCTAACAAATTCAGCTCCTACTGCATCTAATGCACAGCTTTCTGATGACATTACATATGCGTCATCAACCTTACCTATGCAAAGAGGTCTTATACCATGTGGATCTCTAGCTCCAATAAGCTTATCCTTTGTTGCTATAACCATAGCAAAGCTTCCTCTAACTGCTTGTATAGCATCTACAACAGCTCTTTCAATACCTCTCTTAGCACCTCTTGCTATTAATGTTGCTATAACCTCTGAATCTATTGTTGTGTGGAATACATGTCCACCATCTTCTAATAAATCTCTTATAACATCCGCATTAACTAGGTTACCATTATGAGCCATTGCTATATGACCAAGCTTTGATGATGCTAGAAGCGGTTGTGCATTTTCAACCTTAGTTGACCCTGTTGTTGAATATCTAACATGACCAATTGCTATATGTCCCTTTAATCTATTTAAGTCATCTTTTGTAAAAGCCTCAGTTATTAAACCTAATCCCTTATGAATATCTACTTCTGTCCCATTTCCTACTGCAATACCTGCAGACTCTTGTCCTCTATGCTGAAGTGCATATAATCCATAATATGTCATACCTGATACATCCATAGGTGAGTTTGAATAAACCCCAAACACACCACATTCATCCTTAAATTTATCAAGACTTGGATCTAGTATTAATTGAAAGTCAGCTTTTTTCATCCTAACTATTCCCCTTTAATTCTGTTTAAAATTTCAATGTAAGCTTCTTCTACGTTACCCATATCTCTTCTGAATCTATCTTTGTCTAACTTTTCTCCTGTAGTTGCATCCCAGAATCTACATGTGTCTGGTGAAATTTCATCTGCTAAAACAATTTCTCCATTTGGAAGTTTACCAAATTCAATCTTAAAGTCTATTAAGTTAATATTTAACTTAGAGAAGAATTCCTTTAATAAGTCATTTATCTTAGCTGTCATATCTAATATTGTTTTGATTTCTTCAAAAGTTGCAGCTCCAATTGCTACTGCATGATAAGAATTTATTAGTGGATCTCCTAACTCATCATCTTTATAAGAGAATTCAAATACTGTAGTCTTTAGCTTGTACCCTTCTTCAAGTCCTAATCTCTTAGCCATGCTTCCTGCTGCTACATTTCTTACTATAACTTCTAGTGGTACTATTTCAACTTTCTTACAAAGTTGTTCTCTGTCATTTAGCTTCTTAACAAAGTGAGTCTTTATACCATTTTCATTTAACATTTCAAATATCATTGAAGTTATTGCATTGTTTAAGATACCTTTGTTATTTATTTGATCTTTCTTTTCTCCATTAAATGCTGTTGCATCATCTTTGTAATATACGATAACCTCTTCTGCATTTTCTGTAGCATAAATCTTCTTTGCTTTTCCTTCATACATCATTTCTAACTTTTCCATTATAGTTCCACTCCTTCTCCATTTTCTTCTATAAACTTTCTTTTCATGTTAATTCTAAAATCAACTAATTTTTCTTTAATCTCTGGATATTTTAATGATAATATTTGTACTGCAAGCATCCCTGCATTGTAGCTATTATTAATTCCAACAGTTGCTACTGGAATTGATTTAGGCATTTGTACAATTGATAATAATGCATCCATCCCTTCAACTGCTGCTTTAACAGGAACTCCTATTACAGGTAAAGTAGTTTGTGATGCTATAACTCCTGGTAAATGTGCTGCAAGACCTGCTCCTGCTATTATTACTTCGCAACCATCCTTTTCAATCTTTTCAATTGTTTCTGCTAACTTTTCTGGAACTCTATGAGCTGATAAAATATAAGCCTTGTAATCTACTCCAAATTCTTTTAAGGCATTTGCTGCGCCCTTCATCACATCGGTATCTGACTTGCTACCAAAAAATATTGCTACCTTCATTTAAAATTCCCTCCTTAAGTTAATTAATAATCTATTACCTTCAACCAGCATTTTTCCTACATATTTATATAAATACATATTGTTATATTTATATATTGGTAT
>ERZ1106969.213-NODE-213-length-67061-cov-25.932349_pt1 | contig 67061 bp, 47 predicted proteins | sample MGYA00403685_ERZ1106969 | MGnify/ENA primary metagenome ERZ1106969 (study PRJEB35170, sample SAMEA104062416) | human gut metagenome | biome: human gut; feature: human-associated habitat; material: faeces | place: Denmark | collected 2012-05-18 ...
CGAACCCCCATCTACGGTTTTGGAGACCGCTGCTCTACCATTGAACTATTCCCCTATTTGTTTGTCGCATTTCTTAATGCTCCATTATAATAGCATGAAATGTTTTAATTGTCAACACTAATTTGAAAATTTATTTTGAAACTTGAGTCGAAGCAGAATGGTGTGCTATAATAGGAAAAATCAGTGTGCAGGTATGGTGACAGAAATCATGCGCAGCAGAAAAGAGGCATAACAGCTTCATGAAAAATAAAGAGAAAAAAATAAAAAAGAAACATCCACGCATCCAGGGCGCCGCATGGCGGAGACTGGACAACACGGCAAAACTTTTTGCGGCAGTGTCCGGAGAAGATCTGAGCAGTGTATTCCGGATCTCGGCGAATCTGAAGGAGCCGGTGGATCAGGAACTTCTCCACAGAGCCTTGCTCCTGACACTCCCGGAATTTGAAAATTTCCGGGTGAAGCTTCGGAAGGGATTTTTCTGGTACTATTTCGAGACGAACGACCGGGATCCTGTGATCGAGAAAGAGCAGAGCGCACCGTGCCGGTTTATCGATCCACATCGTGCGGCGAGATTTCCGTTTCGTGTCAGCTACTTCGGAAACCGCATCAATTTTGAGGTTTTCCACGGGCTGACAGACGGACTCGGAGCTCTCCGGTTTGCCTCGCGGCTGACGGAGCATTATCTGGAGTTAAAGAAAAATCTTCCGGTTATCACGGAAGAAAAAGAATTTTCTCCATTAAAAGAGGATGATTATCTCCGCTATTACAGAAAATTACCGAAACGCCACTATGAGAGCGAACCGGCACTTCAGGTAAGTGGGGAATTTCTTCCGTTTGACCAGATGGGGATCTTAAAGGGAACACTGCAGGTCGCGGATCTAAAAGCACAGTGCCGGAAATACGGGGTCAGTATCACAAAATACCTGGCAGCAGCACTTCTATGGTCTGTCATCCGGACAGAGACGGACGGGAAGAACCTGAAAAAACCGGCAGCGCTCAATCTTCCGGTCAATCTGCGGAGCTTTTTTGACTCGGAGACGCTCGCAAATTTTTTTGCGGTAGTCAATATCTCCTGGCCGAAAGGCAGGGCGCCGGAGAACTTCCGGGAGGTCCTCACAAACGTCAGTCGTCAGATGGACGAACAGATCGTGAAGGAGCGACTGGAGGAGACGATCTCCTACAATGTATCCAACGAGAAAAAGTGGTATGTGAGGGCGATCCCTCTGTTTATCAAGCATCTGGCGATGGAACTGATCTTCCTTCGCACAAGCCGCGCCCATACGATGACCTTTTCCAACATCGGCCCTGCAAAGATCCGGGAAGATCTGAGAGAGGATGTTGAGGATTTTGAGCTTCTCGTCGGTGCATCTCCGAAGCAGCGGATGAAATGCGGGGCGGTAGCTTACGATGGAAAGCTCTGCCTGGCGTTTACGAGTGCAATGGCAGAGAATCGTCTGCCGGAAGTGTTTTTCCGTTTCCTGGAAGATCAGGGGATCCCGGTGGAGCAGGAGAGCAACGGGATCACAGACCGGGAACATGATAAAGGACGGTATCCGGTGATCGCACAGGACCGCAGAAAGATCAAAAAGGCTGTCCGGATGTTTTATCTTTCGCTGGTGTTCGTTTCGGTCCTTGCGGGGATCGTAAATCTTGCAACCTACCGGCAGATCCCGTTTAAATGGTCACTCCTGACCGCGGGCGCCGCTGCCTATGTGGCGATGACATTAAAATTTTCCGTGATGCGCCATGCAAGCCTTTCCGGGATCCTTGTCAGGCAGTGTCTGGGGATCCAGGCGATCCTGCTTCTGATCGACACGCTGACGGGACTGCATGGCTGGTCGGTGGACTATGCGATCCCGTGCGTTGTCTTATTTGAAGTGGCGGCGATCCTGCTCATGATGCTCGTGAACCGACTGAACTGGCAGAGCTATTTTATGTACCAGATCGCGATCACGGTTTTAAGCTTTATCCCGCTGATCTTCTGGAAGATCGGCTGGACGAGGCATCCGCTGCTCACAGTGCTTTCTGTGGTGATCTCGGTGGCAGCGCTTCTTGCCACGGTGCTGCTCGGGGACAGGAGTGTGAAACGGGAATTGCGGCGGAGATTTCATGTGTGATAGATGAGGAAAAGGAACAGACAGGAAAGGAATGAAACATGAGCCGAAAAGAAGTCAGCATGATCGGGAATCTGACCAGGGATATGATGAGAGATGTCATGGAGACATCTTTAAAAAAGCCGATCCAGACCGGAGAATTCCGAAAGAATCCGGTGGAACCGGCATGGCGGTGCCCGAATGATTATATCTATGAACTGATCCCGACAGGGAAATTCGTGATGGAATATTTAAAGCCGAAGCAGGCGGTCACTGGGCGGGTGATCCTGCAGCTCCACGGCGGCGGATATATCGGTCCGATGAAGAACATTTACCGGCGGTTTGCGGTTAAATATTCGGAACTGGGGTTCGGGGCGGATGTCCTGACTCCTGACTACCGGGTCGCACCGGAGCATCCGTTTCCGGCGGCACTCGAGGATGCAGTCTATGCCTACAAATGGCTTTTAAATGAAAAAATATACGATCCGGAACAGATCGTGGTTGCCGGAGATTCCGCGGGAGGCGGACTTGCCCTCGCGCTCTGTCTCTACGCAAAGGATCATGCGCTTCCGCTCCCGGCTGGGATCATCACGATGTCCCCTTGGACGGATGTGACGCTCAGCGGGGCTTCGTATGAGGAGAATTATACGATCGACCCATTGTTTGGAAATTCGAAAGAAAATATGCTCTACCAGTGCAGCTATATCGGGGATGATGATCCGAAGGACCCGTATCTGTCCCCGCTGTTTGGAAATTTTGAGGGCTTTCCTCCGATGCTCATGCAGGTGGGCTCCTATGAGGTCCTTCTTGATGACACGCGGGAAGCTGCGAAGAAAGCGAGAGCAGAGGGCGTAAAAGTCCGCTGTTCCGTCTACGACGGTATGTTCCACGTCTTCCAGATGGGACTCGACCTGATCCCGGAGAGCCGAGAGGCTTGGGAAGAGGTCGGAGAGTACCTGCGGATCGTTTACCGGATCCACAGGGATCAGGAAGGAAAGGTCGTAAAGAAGGTAAAGACGAGGCGGAAAGATACGGAGGAGCGGGCGAAACTGAATTTGCTGGCTTTTTTGAAGAGAGAATTGAAATAATGATATTTACAGGGAAGGTCGCTTAACCGAAAGGGGAGAGCGGCCTTTTTATGACATGAAATGCGAACTGCCGGAAAATGCTGACTTATAAAATCCGGCTCTTTTCCTTGCGTTTTTTTTCTGCACCTCGTATAATAAAAATTAACGGTTTTATAACAAAAACTGATAAAACAAATTGGAGGGAAACAAATGAGTCTCGAAAAATTTTTCCATCTCAAGGAAAACAACACGACTGTTAAGACCGAGATCATGGCCGGTGTGACGTCATTTATGACGATGGCGTATATCCTGGCGGTAAACCCGAACATCCTCGCAGCGGCGGGAATGGATCACGGCGCGGTCTTCACGGCGACAGCGGTGGCATCCTTCATCGGAACACTCTGTATGGCACTCTTTGCGAACTACCCATTCGCTCTGGCACCTGGAATGGGTCTGAACGCGTACTTTGCCTACACGGTCGTTCTCGGAATGGGGTATTCCTGGGAAGTTGCCCTTGCGGCAGTTCTCACAGAAGGTATCATCTTCATTATCCTTTCCTGCTTTAACATCAGGGAAGCGATCTTCAACGCGATTCCGTTCAACTTAAAGAAAGCGGTCAGCGTCGGAATCGGACTTTTTATCACATTCCTCGGTCTTCAGAACGCGAAGATCGTGATCGGAAGCTCCACGCTCGTCAGCCTGTTCTCCATCAGCGGATATAACAGCACACTTGCAGACGGACTCACAGCATCCATGAGCGATGCCGGGATCACGGTTCTCCTTGCGATCTTCGGAGTTCTGATCACAGGAATTCTGATTGTGAAGAATGTAAAGGGAAATATCCTCTGGGGAATCCTGATCACCTGGATCCTCGGTATCATCTGCCAGTTTGCCGGCGTGTATGTTCCGAATCCGGATCTCGGTTTCTACAACCTGCTCCCGGATTTCTCAAACGGAATTTCGATCCCGAGCCTGGCACCGATCATGTTCAAGTTCAGCTTAAAGGGCGTTCCGGTCCTTGAGTTCATCGTGATCGTGTTCGCGTTCCTCTTTGTTGACCTCTTTGATACACTCGGAACGCTCATCGGTGTATCTGCGAAGGCAGACATGCTGGACGCTGACGGAAAGCTCCCGAGGATCAAGGGCGCGCTCCTTGCGGATGCAGTCGGAACAACCTGCGGCGCATGTCTTGGTACTTCCACAGTCACAACGTTCGTGGAGAGTGCTTCCGGCGTAACTGAGGGAGGAAGAACAGGACTTACATCCCTGACAACAGCGGTTCTCTTCCTGTTATCCCTGCTCCTGTCCCCGATCTTTTTAGCGATCCCGTCCTTTGCGACAGCTCCGGCTCTGATCACCGTAGGTTTCTACATGATCGGCTCCGTATCTGAGATCGATTTCAAGGACCCGGCAGACGGAATCCCTGCATTCCTCTGCATCATCGCGATGCCGTTCTTCTACAGCATCTCCGAGGGAATCTCCATGGGAGTTATCTCTTATGTTGTAATGAACCTCTTCGCAGGAAAGAAGGAGAAGATCACTCCGGTCATGTACATCCTGGCCGTGCTCTTTATCTTAAAGTACATTCTGATGTAATAACATCATAGACAACTCACAAAAAGCCGGATATATAGATGGATAAAAAACGCCATTTATGTATTCGGCTTTCGGTTACTATGCATTTGCAGAAACTTGCTGATAAGGAGTTCCTGCAGATTAAGACATCAGACAACTACCTGCCTTTTCTGTGACAAATGACAAAAATTGTCATAAACTTAACAAAAAGATGGTGACATCTGTCGATTGACGCTCAACTCCGGATATGGTATAAATGTATAATCGTAGGCAGTATGGAAACATTTTCGAACCATTTCATATATTGGAATGTTCAAAGCCATTGCTGTTCACGTTTCGCAAAAAGGGTTTATGGAATCAGGTATTTGACATCTGTGGGTTTAACAAAAAGGAGTTTGAGAAATATGATGAAACAGAAAAAAGTAAAATTTGCGTCTGCAGACGAGGCAAAGGAGTTTGTGAGCATTGCCAGCGGCTGTGATTTTGATGTGAATGTATTTTATAACCGTATGATCATTGATGCGAAGTCTCTTCTCGGAGTACTGAGCCTTGATCTTACAAAGATCCTCACCGTTGAGTTCGACGGTGAGAACATACCGTTCGAGGAGTTCCTCGAGAGAAAGAATCCGATGCACGCGGTAGCGTAACGGATCGAAGAAAAAACGAAGAGGCAGCGGCTGTACAAAACGTATGGCTGGCTGCTTTTTTTACGCGAACAATGAGCCAAAGTCCGCGCGCGAGAGACTTTGGCGATTGGCGCGATAACAAGGGGAAACTCGCGAAGCGTGTTTTCACTTGTTTGTACCCGGAGTTTACAGCTTTGTTCTGGAATGTTATACTTGCAAAAGACATGAAATATGGAAACATCAGCAGCGATTCAGAGCCTGCAGTTCTGGTATTTTCTGCGGACGGCGCAGGAGATGTGCAGATATATTTGATTTACGAAAATGAAAGGGAGCGCATGTGATGAGCGAGGAAAATAAAAGATCGATCCGGATCTCGGTCCGGAATCTGGTGGAGTTTGTTCTGCGCTCCGGAGATATCGACAACCGAAGGTCCGGGAACGCCCAGAAGGATGCGATGCTGGCCGGGGGACGGATCCACAGGAAGATCCAGAAACGGATGGGATCCGGATACCGGGCGGAGGTCCCGCTGAAACATGAAGTCACGGATGACGAGCAGGAGATCGTTCTTTCGGTGGAAGGCCGGGCGGACGGGATCTTCACGGAAAACGGGATCACGGTGATCGACGAGATCAAGGGCATGTATACGGATGTTGCGAGACTGGAAGCACCGATCGAAGTCCACCTCGCCCAGGCAATGTGCTACGGGTATTTCTACTGCTGCGACAAGGATCTGGACGGGATCCGCCTGCAGCTCACCTACTGCAATCTGGAGACGGAGGAGATCCGGCGGTTTCAGACCGACCGCTCAAAGGAAGAACTGGAACAGTGGTTTTCGGGCGTGGTCCATGAATATTTTAAATGGGCGAGATATCTCTACCACCATGAGCTGACCCGCGACGCATCGATCCGGAATCTGGAATTCCCATACCCGTACCGGGAGGGACAGAGAGACCTTGTGGTGTCTGTCTACCGCACGATCAGCCGGAAAAAGCGGCTTTTCATCCAGGCACCGACCGGGATCGGAAAGACGCTCTCCACGGTGTTCCCTGCGGTCCGCGCGATCGGGGAGGGAAAAGGCGATAAGCTGTTTTATCTGACCGCAAAGACGGTAACGAGGACGGTCGCTGAGGAAGCACTCCGGATCCTCCGGGGGAAGGGACTGATCTTTACTTCTGTGACGATCACGGCGAAGGAAAAGCTCTGCCCGCTGGAAAACTGCGAGTGCAATCCGGATGCATGCCCGTATGCGAAGGGACATTTTGACCGGGTGAACGAGGCTGTCTTTGACATCCTGCATCTGGAACAGGAGATGACGAGGGAGAAAATCCTGGAATATGCCGAAAAATATAAGGTATGCCCGTTTGAATACTGCCTTGATATTTCAAGCTGGACGGACGGGATCATCTGCGATTACAACTACGTGTTTGACCCGAATGTGCGCCTGAAAAGGTATTTTGCGGACGGGCAGACGGGGGAATATCTGTTCCTTGTGGACGAGGCGCATAATCTCGTCTCGCGGGCGCGGGAGATGTACAGTGCTGAGTTAAAAAAGGAAGATATTCTCACGGTAAAGCGCCTGACAAAGGGCAAAGCTCCGAAGCTTACGAAGGATCTCGAGAAGTGCAATCAGGTGATGCTTGCGATGAAGCGGGAATGCGAGACATGGCAGCTCTTATCGGATGTGACATCCCTGGCGGCAGCGGCGATGGCGGTCTTTTCGGATATGGAGACATTTCTGGAGGATTTTCCGGATTTTGAAGGGCGGGACGAGGTCCTTGACTTTTATTTTGGACTCCGGGATTTCCTGAATGTCTATGAGCTGTTGGATGATCATTACCGGATCTACGCGGAAAATGTGGGCGTTTCTTCCTTTAAAGTGCGGCTGTTCTGCGTGGATCCGTCCTCGAATCTTTCACTCTGCATGGCACAGGGGAACAGCACGATCCTGTTCTCGGCGACGATGCTGCCGATCCGGTATTACAAGACATTGCTCTCAGGAAATGAGGATGATTACGCGGTCTATGCGAACTCCCCGTTTGCGGAAGAGAAGCGGCTTCTCATGGTGGCGACGGATGTCAGCAGCCGGTATTCGAGGCGGAGTGCGAGTGAATACCGGAAGGTTGCGGAGTATATCCGGGAGGTTGTCCGGTCGAAGAACGGAAATTATATGGTGTTCTTTCCTTCCTACCAGTATATGGAGCAGGTCGAACAGGCTGTGGAGGAGCTGGATTTTCCGGCAGATCTTCTGGTGCAGGGACAGGGAATGAAGGAGCAGGAACGACAGGAATTTCTGGAAGAATTTGAGAAGAAACGGAATCATTCGCTGGCGGCCTTCTGCGTGATGGGCGGCGTGTTCTCGGAAGGAATTGATCTGAAGGAGGAACGTCTCATCGGCGCTGTGATCGTCGGAACGGGGCTTCCGATGGTCTGTGTGGAGCAGGAAGTCCTGCGCGGATATTTCGAGGAGAAAGAGGAGGCGGGCTTTGATTTTGCCTACCAGTATCCGGGGATGAATAAGGTTCTGCAGGCGGCAGGGCGCGTGATCCGGACCACGGAGGATGAGGGGATCATCCTGCTCCTCGATGACCGGTTCTTAAAGAGAGAATATCTGGAACTGTTTCCGAGAGAGTGGGAACATTTTCAGATGGTGAACCGGGGAAACGTGGGACAGTGCATGGAGGATTTCTGGGAGAGCAGAAAGTAAAAGAAAAAAGAGCCATGTCCGGCATGTAGTTGAGCGGGACATGACTCTTTTTGGTTTAATCCTACAGCATATCCATAAACTGCTTTGCAGCCTGGGAGACCGGAAGGTTCTCGTTGTGGACAACGACGAGCTGGCGGACCGGGAGAGTCTCGGAGAGCTTTAGGATAAAGAGCTGTTTTTCGTCCTCCGGGATACAGAAATCCGGGACGAAGGCGATCCCGAGGCCGATCCTTGCGAGGTCGATCAGAAGATCATTGCTGCTGAGCTCGATCTCCGGGACCAGGTCGAGATGGGATTTCTGGAACATGGAGTGTAAAAACTCGCTGGTTGTACTCTTGCGGTCGAGCATCATAATCGGATAATCGAGAAGCTCGGCGAGTGTGAAGGTCTTATCCTGCAGCGGGAAGTGCTCGGCGCTTGCGACGAAGACATCGCGGAATTCGCGGATGGCACGGACGCTGTGGGTGTTTAAGAGACCGGAGTTCGGGTAGTTTGTGATGATGAAATCTACCTGGCCGTTCTCTAAAATGTGGGCGCACTCGATCGAGGTGGAGTTTGTCACTTTGATGTGGACGTTCGGGTAGAGCTTGTGGAATTTATTTAAGTACGGGACCAGGAAATAGCGGCAGATCGTGTCGCTGGCGGCGATACGGAGCTGGCCGCCGTTTAAGGTGTTTGCCTCTAAGAGCTGGGTCTCGCCTTTGTGAATCAGGTTCATCGCCGGTTCGATATGTTTAAATAAGATATCGCCTTCCGGGGTGAGCTGGACACGTTTTGTGCTTCGGATGAAGAGGGTCTGGCCGAGCTTTTTCTCCAGGACCTTGACGGACTGGCTGACCGCGGACTGGGAGATGTAGAGGCATTTGGAGGCCTCGGAGAAGCTCAGGGTTTTTGCGACGTAGTAAAATACTTTATATAATTCGTAGTTGATATCCATTATTAGTCCTCCTAATGAAACAAGGTTATTTTATCATAGAATGGGGGATTTGAAAAGGGGGAAAACAAAAATGGATAGTTGGTTGGCGGGCGGTGAGTGTCCGGACAGGAGTGCTGGGGATGCGGGGATGGTTCCTCTAACCTCCCGGGAGACTGCTAAGGGCGGAGAACAGCGGACACAACTCGCTTCGCTCAAACAAGTGTCCGCTGTTCTCCAACGCAGTCACCCGCGAGCTAAGAGGAAGCCAGATCCCCGGATCATGCACTCCTGTCCGGACGCTCACCGCCGGCGGCGGTATTGCTGGCATATTTTAAGAAGGGATGTTTCTGTGGATAGTGACAATCGTTGGGCAGAAGTTTCGTTATTTTTGCGGGTGACATGTGCTTATGTATGAATTCCAGGAGAGAAGTAAATTCTGCGAGCCTGGTGCAATAGGTTTTTTCTTTACTATGGAAGTCAGGGAAAAAATATGGTATGCTTACAGGGAACATGGAATTTTTGATATGTTTATATTTTGATCAATAGAGAAACGGAGAGAAGATCATGGCAGAGAAAATGAGATATGGCAGTAATGAGAATGAGAGTGGGAATGTTGATGACGAGTTCAACAATGCGAACGAGGAGCTGAATCCGGAAGATATTTACCGTGTATATATGGAAGAGATCGCGGCGATCCCGCCGTGCAGTGAGGAGGAGAATGAGAAGCTGCTCGGGGAGATTCGGAGTGGGAATAAGGCGGCGAGGGAGCGTCTGATCGAGGGAAACCTTAAAAATGCGCTGTTTTTTGTCCAGGATTATATCAATAAGGGCGTCCCGATGGCGGATCTGATCCAGGAGGCGAGTATGGAGCTGATGATGCTGGCGGATGAAGGCTTTGAGGGGAGCTTTGAGAAGCTTTTAGAGAGCCGGATTCGTGTCCGCATGGAGGAGATCATCAACGACCAGAAGAAGGAGACGGATATCGAGGAGGAGATGCTGGCGCGCGTCAATGTTCTCCAGGAGGTTTCAAAGTCCATGGCGGAGGAGCTTGGGCGTGAGGCGAAGCTTTCGGAGCTTGCGGAGCGCATGAAGATGACGGAGGACGAGGTCCGGGAGATCATGAAGGTGACAATGGATGCGCTCAGCATGAGCAAGATCAATCAGGATCTGCAGAGTTAATAATTTGCGGTGATACAGGATGGAAAAGAGTTCATCGCTGTGGGAGTATGCTGGATGTGACAACTGATAAGCATAAGTAATAAAATAAATTAGATATATTAACTTTACTAATCACACAAATCTGTGCTATGATAATGGAAAATGGATTGCTCCGCACGAGGTGGCGCTGCAGTCATGAAAAATAACAACCATCGGACAAAGCCGTTTTCCAGGAGGAGAGACTATGAGCGTAAAGCGCGTGTTTGTTGAGAAGAAACCGGAATATGCAATCAAGGCGAGAGAGCTTCGCGAGGAGATCGAGAGCTACCTTGACATTACAGAGGTAACGGGCGTTCGTGTACTGGTCCGCTACGATATTGAAAATATTTCTGAGGATGTATATAAAGAGGCACTCGGAACGATTTTTTCCGAGCCGCCGGTCGATGAGGTGTTCGAGGAGACATTCCCGCATGGCGCGGACGACGTGGTATTCTCCGTCGAGTATCTGCCTGGGCAGTTCGACCAGAGAGCTGATTCTGCGGAGCAGTGTGTAAAGTTATTAAATGAGAATGAGGAGCCGGTGATCCGCTCCGCAATGACTTATGTGATCTCCGGAAAGCTTTCCGCTGAGGAGATCGCTGCGATCAAGTCCTTCTGTATCAACCCGGTGGACTCCAGAGAGGCGTCCGAGGAGATCCCGGAGACACTTGTGACCGTATTTGATGTGCCGGAGGATGTTGCGATCTTTGACGGTTTTAAAGATATGGATGAGGCGGCTTTAAAGGAACTCTACAGCTCCTTAAATCTCGCAATGACCTTCAAGGATTTCCTTCACATCCAGAATTACTATAAGAACGAGGAGAAGAGAGATCCGTCTGTGACAGAGATCCGTGTGCTCGATACATACTGGTCCGATCACTGCCGTCATACGACATTCTCCACAGAGCTGAAAAATGTGACATTCACAGACGGCGACTACAAAAAGCCGATTGAGGACACTTATAACCAGTATCTTGCGGATCATAAAGAGATCTACAAAGGCCGCGACGACAAGTTTGTTTGCCTGATGGACCTTGCGATCATGGGCATGAAAAAGCTCCGCAAAGAGGGCAAACTCGAAGATCTCGAGGTTTCTGATGAGATCAACGCCTGCTCCATCGTTGTTCCGGTCGAGATCGACGGAAAGACAGAAGAGTGGCTTGTAAACTTCAAGAATGAGACTCACAACCATCCGACCGAGATCGAGCCGTTCGGCGGCGCTGCGACATGCCTCGGCGGTGCGATCCGTGATCCGCTTTCCGGACGTACTTATGTATACCAGGCAATGCGCATCACAGGTGCGGCAGATCCGACAAAACCGTTAAATGAGACATTAAAGGGAAAACTCCCGCAGAGAAAGATCGTCACAGAGGCTGCCCATGGATACAGCTCCTACGGAAACCAGATCGGACTTGCGACCGGTTATGTAAAAGAGCTTTACCACCCGGGATATGTTGCAAAGAGAATGGAGATCGGTGCCGTTATGGCAGCAGCTCCGAGAAAGAACGTCATCCGTGAGACATCCGATCCGGGCGATGTGATCATCTTACTTGGCGGACGTACCGGACGTGACGGTATCGGTGGTGCGACAGGTTCCTCCAAGGTGCACACAGAGGCATCCATCGAGGTCTGCGGCGCTGAGGTTCAGAAAGGTAATGCCCCGACTGAGAGAAAGATCCAGAGAATGTTCCGCCGTCCGGAAGTTTCCAGACTGATCAAGAAGTGCAACGACTTCGGTGCAGGCGGAGTTTCCGTAGCAATCGGTGAGCTCGCAGACGGACTTCTGATCGACCTTGACAAGGTTCCGAAGAAGTATGCAGGTCTTGACGGAACAGAACTTGCGATTTCCGAGTCCCAGGAGAGAATGGCAGTTGTCGTTGACCCGAAAGATGTTGACGCATTCTTAGGCTACGCAGAGGAAGAGAACCTTGAGGCGGTGACGGTTGCGACGGTTACCGAGAGCCCGAGACTCGTTCTCACATGGCGCGGAAAGACCATCGTTGATTTAAGCCGTGCGTTCCTTGATACGAACGGTGCTCACCAGGAGACAGACGTGACCCTGGAAGTTCCGAACCACGAGGGAACCCCGTTTGAAAAGAAAGAAGTGGGAGATGTTAAGGAAAAATGGCTGAAGATGCTCGGCTCCTTAAATGTATGCTCCCAGAAAGGTCTCGTTGAGATGTTCGACTCCTCCATCGGCGCATCTACCGTTATGATGCCGTATGGCGGTAAATATCAGCAGACCGAGATCCAGACCATGGTTGCAAAGCTTCCGGTCCTCGAAGGAAAGTGCGACGCTGTGACCATGATGAGCTACGGCTTCGATCCGTATCTCTCCAGCTGGAGCCCGTACCACGGCGCGATCTATGCGGTCCTCACATCCGTTGCGAAGATCGCGGCAGCAGGCGGCGATTATAAGAAGATCCGCTTCACATTCCAGGAGTACTTCCGCAGAATGAGCAGCGAGCCGACAAGATGGAGCCAGCCGTTCGCAGCACTTCTCGGTGCTTACAACGCACAGCTCGGCTTCGGGCTTCCGTCCATCGGCGGAAAGGACAGCATGTCCGGAACCTTCGATGAGGAGAGCGGAAAGGAGATTGACGTTCCGCCGACACTCGTCTCCTTCGCAGTTGACGTGGCGAACGCAAAGAACATGATCTCTCCGGAATTCAAGAAAGCCGGAAACAAGATCGTTGTATTTGAAATCAAGAAAGATTCCTATGATCTCCCGGATTACGCGCAGATCATGGATGGTTATGATAAACTTCATGAGGACATCAAGGCAGGCCGCGTGATTTCCGCTTATGCCGCTGAGGCGAGCGGCATCGCAGAGGCTGTCAGCAAGATGGCATTCGGCAACCACTTAGGCGTGAAGATCGAGCATGACGTGGATCCGAGAGACTTTTTCGCACCGGCATGGGGCGATATCGTATGCGAGGTTCCGGCGGATAAGGTCGGAGAGCTTCAGATGAGCTACCGTGTGATCGGTGAGGTTACCGACAAGGCAGCCTTCGAGTACGGCAATGTCTCCATCACGCTCGATGAGGCATTAAAGACATGGGATGCGACTCTTGAGGATGTATTCCCGACCGAGAGCGGCGTGAAGAAGGAAGAAGTTAAGAACGAAGTATTTAAGGCAGACAACATCGTGATCTGTGACCACAAGATCGGAACTCCGACCGTATTCATTCCGGTATTTCCGGGTACAAACTGTGAGTATGACAGTGCGAAGGCATTTGAGCGCGCCGGAGCGAATGTCATCACGAAGGTATTTAAGAACATGAGCGCCGAGGATATCCGTGATTCTGTCGAGACTTACAGAAAATCCATCGGGCAGGCGCAGATCGTCATGTTCCCGGGCGGATTCTCCGCAGGCGATGAGCCGGAAGGTTCCGCGAAGTTCTTTGCTACCGCGTTCCGCAACGAGGTATTAAAGGACGAGATCATGAAGCTCTTAAATGAGCGTGACGGACTCATGCTCGGTATCTGCAATGGCTTCCAGGCACTCATCAAGCTCGGACTCGTTCCGGAAGGAAAGATCGTAGAGCAGAAGCCGGATTCTCCGACCCTGACCTACAACACGATCGGACGTCATGTCTCCAAGATGGTGAACTTAAAGGTTGTCTCCAACAAGTCCCCGTGGCTTGCTGAGGCAAAGCTCGGCGGTATCTACACGAACCCGGTATCCCACGGTGAGGGACGTTTCGTAGCTCCGAAGGAGTGGATCGACAAGCTCTTTGCAAACGGACAGGTTGCGACCCAGTATGTGGATCTTAACGGCAATCCGACGATGGATGAGTACTGGAACCCGAACGGCTCCTTCATGGCGATCGAAGGTATCACAAGTCCGGATGGACGTGTATACGGCAAGATGGGTCACGCAGAGAGACGTGGCGACTTCGTTGCAAAGAACATCACCGGAGAACAGGATCTGAAGCTGTTTGAGAGCGGTGTGAAGTACTTTAAATAATTGAAATACTGATACTTTGAATGCCCCGGGGGATGCGTACTCCGGGGCATTTGCTGTGGTGCTGTTTCCTGTCACATCACCGCGGTGATTCAGTTAGTTGACAGAAACCAGGGCGCGTACTAAACTGAGGATATCCGTGGCCGGCGGACAGAATGGCCGAATGAAGACTGCTTCGCAGGACAGTTTCCTGCGGAAAGCTCAGGAGGCAGCCGCGAAACCATGATGACAAAATTGAATTTTGGGGGTATCTGATATGGCATGCACAACAATCCTGGTAGGAAAAAACGCATCATATGACGGTTCAACGATGATCGCGCGAAACGATGACTCCGGTTCCGGACATTTCACGGCGAAGAAATTCGTGGTGATCCATCCGGAGGAGCAGCCGAAGGTATACAAGTCAGTCCTTTCCCATGTGGAGATCGAGCTTCCGGGCGACCCGATGAAATTTACGGCAGTCCCGAATGCGATCAAAGGAAAGGGGATCTGGGCGGCCAGCGGCGTTAATGAGAAGAACGTGGGAATGACAGCGACAGAGACGATCACATCGAACGCCCGCGTGCTCGGCGCAGATCCGCTTGTAAAATATCAGCCGGCGGAGGACGGAAAAGAGGAAGCTGCCGGCGGGATCGGTGAGGAAGACCTTGTATACATCACACTTCCGTACATCAGCAGTGCGAGAGAGGGCGTGATCCGCCTCGGAAGTCTCCTGGAGAAGTACGGGACTTATGAGATGAACGGCATCGCTTTTCAGGATGCGGGTGAAATCTGGTGGCTCGAGACGATCGGCGGCCATCACTGGATCGCAAAGCGTGTTCCGGATGACCGGTATGTGGTGATGCCGAACCAGTTCGGTATCGATGAGTTTGACTTAAACGATGCGTTCTCTGAGCAGAAGGAGCATATGTGTTCTTCGGACCTTCGTGAATTTATCGCAGAGAACCATCTGGACCTCTCTTTAAACGGCGGAAATGGCAGTCATTTTGATGCGAGAGCTGCGTTTGGAAGCCACAGTGATTCCGATCACATCTACAATACTCCGAGAGCATGGTTCATGTGCCGCTACTTTAACCCGCATACAAAGAAGTGGGATGGACCGGATGCGGACTATACGCCGGAGTCCGATGATATCCCGTGGAGCATGGTGCCGGAGAAGAAGGTGACAGTCGAGGATGTCAAATATGCACTTTCCTCCCATTTCCAGGGAACTCCGTTCGACCCGTATGCGAAGAGCGGGGACGGCCTCCAGAAGGGCAAATACCGCGCGATCGGGATCAACCGCAACGATTTCCTGGCTCTGATCCAGATGCGCCCGGACGTTCCGGCAAACTGCCAGGCAGTCCAGTGGCTTGCATTCGCGTCCAACGCGTTCAATACGCTGGTCCCGTTCTATGCGGCTGTTGACGAGACTCCGGAATACCTTGCGAACACCACAAAGGAAGTTTCCACAGAGAATTTCTACTGGTCGGCAAGAATGATCGCCGCGATGGCGGACGCATCTTTTGCGAAATCTGCGATCCACATCGAGCGCTACCAGAATGCGGTCCAGGCGAAAGGACATGCCCTGCTCCGCAAGTATGACGCCGAGGCTGCAAAGATCACGGATCCGGCGGAGAGCAGAAGACTTCTGGAGAAAGCGAACCGTGAGATCGCAAAGATGTTAAAGGAAGAGACGGGGAATACCCTGGATCATGTGCTCTTTGAGCTCAGCAATTCCATGAAGAACGCGTTTTCAAGATCTGACGCATAACAAGTTCAGGCCGAACGCATGTGAGACTTGACGCGTAATTCCGGCCGGTGGAAGCTGATAAATTCTTCTCAGAACGAGACCTCTGCAGGGATGATGCGGTGTAGATCAGGCCGCAGGATCCCGGGCGGAGGTCTTTTGTCATATTTTTGTACTTTTTGACGCTTGACACGGGAACCTCATCCCGTTATGCTACTTATGGCAGAAAATGCTCAGATTTACATGCCGCGCCTTTTTGTGTTAAGATAAACAGAAAGAGCGCAAGGCGCATGGAAGCTGAATACAGGATAAATGAGGTTTTAAGATGGAAGAAAAAGAGGTACAGGGAGCACCGGTGCACAAACGGCGTGTCCGTTACAGCGGGACACACCCGAGACGGTTTGAAGAAAAGTATAAAGAGCAGAATCCGGAGAAATATGCCGATACGATCGAAAAGGTCATCAAAAAGGGCAGCACTCCGGCCGGCATGCACATCTCGATCTGCGTGAAAGAGATCCTGGATTTCCTGGATATCAAGCCGGGAATGCAGGGGCTGGACGCCACACTTGGATACGGCGGTCACACGACGGAGATGTTAAAAAAGCTGGAAGGACAGGGGCATATGTATGCTCTTGACGTGGATCCGATCGAGATCGTAAAGACAAAGGAACGCCTGAAGGAACGCGGCTTCGGAGAGGAGATCCTTACGATAAAACAGATGAACTTTGCTGATATCGACAGGCTCGTCCCGGAGGCGGGGCTGTTTGACTTTGTCCTGGCAGATCTCGGTGTCTCCTCGATGCAGATCGACAACCCGGAGCGCGGTTTCACTTATAAGGCCGATGGTCCGCTGGATCTTCGCCTGAACCCGGAAAAAGGGATCTCTGCGGCGGAGCGCTTAAAACAGATGGATATGGAAGAGATCGCGGGCATGTTCGCGGAAAACTCCGATGAGCTTTATGCGGAGGAGATCGCACGGGAGATCGCGAAGAGAAACCGGAAACGTCAGTATATTGAGACGACCACGGAATTAAAAGAAGTGATCGAGCAGGTGCTTTCTTTTATCCCGGAAAAAGAGCGGAAGGAAGCCGTGAAGAAATCCTGCCAGAGATGTTTCCAGGCGCTGAGGATCGATGTCAACCAGGAATTCGAGGTTCTGGAAAGCTTCCTCTCAAAACTGCCGGGGATCCTGGCACCGGGCGGAAGAGCTGCGATCCTGACCTTCCATTCCGGGGAAGACCGCCTTGTAAAGTATTACTTTAAGGACGGCAAAAAGGAAGGAATCTACAGCGACGTTGCGAGCGATGTGATCCGTCCATCGGCGGAAGAATGCCAGAGAAACCCGCGTGCAAGATCCACAAAGATGCGCTGGGCGATCCGGGATGGCGAAAATCCGCACAGGATGTAAAGAAAAAACAGGCTCGGAAACGGAACTTGGAAATGAGAGAAGGAAACGGTTCAGCAAATCTTAGTATTCATTTGGCGGAATGGTTTCCGGAAGACAGAATCAGAAAGAAAAATAGATTATGAACAAAAAGATAGAAGAAACAACAGAGGAATACGAGAGAAAAGAAGGGAGTGGGCTCGAGCGCGCGGGAGCCGCGGCGATATTCTTCTTGTCGCCGGTATTATCCTACATCATGTTTGAACTAGTGACAGGAAATCTTGCCGCAGTGCTGCCGAAAAATGCGGTGCTGAACATGGTGTGGATGTTTGCGCTGTACCTTTTGGTATTCGGAATCTCCGGAAGCAGCCGGATCTCCATCCCTGTATCTTCCGTGATCCTTTATGTGATCTCTCTGGCGGAAGCCTTTGTCGTATCCTTCAGAAGCCGCCCGATCATGATGGGTGATGTCCTTGCGGTGAAGACCGCGATGACGGTGGCTGGGAGCTATAACTACACACCGACCTTTATGATGATCATCTGCGGGATCCTCCTGATCATGTGGAATGTACTGGCGCAGCTCGTGCCGGTGAGAATCAGGGGGAAGAAAAAAAGAGCTGCCGTGTTTGGTGGATCCGCTGCTGCGGTCGCGGTGTTTATCGGCGGCTTCTACACGGTCCTTGTCCCGAAACTGGGACTGGAGGTAAATCTCTGGGACCCGACGACTTCCTACGCGGAGAACGGCTATGTGCTGGCGTCGGCGGTATCCTTAAAATATCTGGTAAAGAAAGCTCCGGAGGGCTATTCCCAGGCGAAGATCCAGGAGATCTATGAAAAATATGTGGGAAGCGAAGAAGAGCAGAACGAGGAGACGGCGGTCGCGGTGGAAGCGGGAGATGCGGTCCAGCCGACCAACATCATCTGCATCATGAACGAGAGTCTCTCCGACCTGTCGGTGGATGGGGAATTTACGACGAATACAGAGTATTTCCCGTTCCTCAACAGTCTGACGGAGAATACCGTAAAGGGAAAACTCTGCATGCCGGTGTTCGGCGCGATGACCAGCAACTCTGAGTTTGAGTTCCTGATCGGTGATTCCATGTACCTGATGCCGAGAGGCAGCGTCGCTTACCAGTTCTATGTAAATCCCGGCGTCCGCTCCATGGTCAGCGCGGTGAAAGACCAGGGATACACGGCTGTCGCCATGCACCCGTACCCGGCAGAAAACTGGAACCGCCGGATCTGCTACAATAACATGGGATTTGACGATTTCATGGATATCAGCGCCTATGAGGGGCGGGATGAGCTCCGAAATTATATCAGTGATCTGAGCGATTTTAAACTCATCGCGGAGTATGTCGAAAAGAAGGCAAATCCTGATGACAAGTTATTCCTCTTCAATGTGACGATGCAGAACCATGGCGGATATACGATCCCGTTCGCAAACTTCGATCAGGAAGTATGGCTTACCGGGGACATGGAAGGAAAGTATCCGGAGGCGGATATGTACCTGTCTCTTGTGAAAAAATCGGATGAGGCATTTGAGTGGCTCGTAAATTATTTCTCCCAGTGCGATCAGCCGACGATGATCGTCATGTTCGGCGATCACCAGCCAGGGATCGAGGACGAGTTCTTTGACGAGGCGATGGGAGTGGAGAGCGCGAAGGTCCTGAACGAGCAGAAGATGTGCTGGTACGAGACTCCGTTCGTGATCTGGACCAACTACGACCAGCCTGCGGAGGATATGGGACGATTAGGTGCGATCTACCTTTCTTCCTACGTGTTAAAGCGCGCGAACCTCTCACTGACTCCGTACAACGAGTTTTTACTGCAGCTTTCCGAAAAGCTCCCGATCATCCATCATCTCGGCATCTGGGAGTCGGACGGAACTTACCATAGCTGGGAGGACGCGGAGAGCGGAGAGTACGAGTGGAAGGAACAGCTGATGGAGTACGAGGGCCTTGTATACAACCACAGCCTGGATCCGAAGACCGTAAATGAGATGTTTTCGATTTCGCAGTAAAAACTATATGCCGAATGCATGTATGACTTGGCGTATCATTCTGGTCAGCATGAATTCATAAGATTTTTCGAAATTGCTGAGACAAATATAAAACAGAGGGCAGCCTGAAAGAGGGCTGTCCTTTTTGCTTACAGAAAATTCCGATGGAACTTCCTGCAAGCAAAAAGGCACTGTGTGCCTAAGATGCGCACTCGCGCGAAGATGAAGGTTGTCGCAAGCGACCGCGCGAGACGCCCGAATGTACTGAGGCATATTCTTTTAATTTACGCGAACAACGAGCCAAAGTCTGCGCTTGCGCGAGACCTTGGCGACTGTCGTGATAACAAGGGGAAACTCGCGAAGCGTGTTTTCACTTATTCAAAAAATTTCTCAAATAGGATTGACAACTTGGTTAGTTAGTGCTAATCTTTGTTAGTAGGAACTAACAGCCGATAAAGATACCCCCACAGGGAATCCGAAATGTGCTGTTTTTGCGGTTGTGAAGTCATGGCATGGCTGCGATAAAAAGGAGGCGTGATCAATGATAAACGGAATTATTATCGTTGTACTGATCGTGGTCGCGATCTTTGCAGTGAAAGGGGCAATGCACCAGTTCGTCTACGGCTGCTGCGGATCGAAGGACGTGGAGAAAAAGATCAAGGTACAGGATAAAAATACGTCGGATTATCCGTACTATGCAGTTGTCGGCGTCGATGGAATGAAATGCAAACACTGCAAGCTCCATGTGGAGAATGCGTTCAACGAGAAGGACGGCAACTGGGCGGAGGTAAACCTCGAGAAGAAGGAAGCCGATGTCCGGATGAAGACAAAAATGACGGACCGTGAGATCCGCGATACCGTGAGCAAAGCCGGATATGTGCTCCGCGATATTGAATGGAAGCAGGCGTAGGAAATTTTTAAATTCGGAATGCGAAGTATCGGCAAGATCAGATTGACGGATATGTTGTGTACAGGCAGCAACGATTTTACAGGAATGAGAGGGATGCCGGATGTGGCAGAAAAAAGACATCGTGAATGAATTCCAGAGGCTTGGAAAACGCATTACAAAACAGAGAATGGTCATCCTTGACGTGATCCTGGAACAGAACTGGACAGACTGCAAGGAAGTTTACTATGAGGCTGTGCAGAGGGATTCGACTGTGGGACTTTCCACTGTCTACCGGACGATCCGGATGCTGGAGGAGATGGGCGTTTTAAAGCGTGTTTACCAGTATGTTTTTACCGATGAATCGGGAGAACAGGTCGATGGGGAGAGCGAGATCATCGCACCGGAATTTCACGGAAAAAGCGGGCTCAGAAAGACTGAAAAAGACGACGAAAAATGCTGTTCCGTCAGCGCGTCATAAAAGAGATAATTGTCAAAAATTGACAAAGTTTCTCAATTAAAGACATTATATTTGACTAACCGGGAGGTGTGGTGTTACCATGTTGGAAACGCAGAAAGACCTTCCGGTTTTTCCCGTTGTGTATAAAAAAGAAAGCAAGGAAGTGAGGACCGATGAAACACCATAAATTCTGGGCGTGGGCAACCGTTTTCTGCTTTGCTATGGTCATGTATACCGGTTATAAACATAAGTGACCGGGATGACCGTAACTGTTTCGTATCTTTACAGTTACAGATAAACTAGTGATTCTATTTTTTATTTACAGGAGGATTTAAAAATGTTAGATGTAAAGAAATGCTTAAAATTAAAAAATGTCGCTGTATTCGCAAGTGGTGTTCTCTTTGGAACAGCAGGTGTCAAGGTCCTTGGAAGCCAGGATGCAAAGAAATTATATATTAACTGTCTCGCAGCAGGTCTCCGCGCAAAAGAGTGCGTGATGACAACTGCTTCCAACATCCAGGCAAACGCTGAGGATGTTCTTGCAGAGGCAAAGGAGATCAACCGTGCCCGTGCGGAAGAAGAGTTCGGTGAGGAAGAAGAGACAGCAGAGGATCTCACAGAGACTGCAGAAAATACAGAGGACGCTGAATAATCATCATGAAAACAGGAATCAGATTTACGGTAAAGCATGAAATCAGAGGCCGTATCCGAATCCATCTCACCAGAGGACGCCTGTCGATCAGACAGGCGGACCTCTTTTCCTTTTATCTCGCATCCCTTCCACAGGTAACGGCAGCAAAGGTATATGAGAGAATCGGAGATGCGGCGATCAGTTATACTGGCACGAAGGAAGACCTCATTGCAGAGATCTTAAAATTCTCGTTTGACGATGAGAAATTAAATGAACTCGTGCCGACAACCGGAACCAGAGCGTTAAATCAGGAATTCCAGGAAAAGCTTGTGACTAAGTGTCTCACAAGATGCTTCACAAAGATCTTCCTTCCGGCTCCGGTCCGCGCGGTATGGACTGCGATCCAGTCTGTTCCGTATATCATCAAAGGAGTCAGAAAGCTTGCAGGAAGAAAACTGGAAGTCGAGGTCCTCGATGCGACCGCGATCACGGTTTCCATGTTGAGAAGCGATTTCAACACGGCAGGATCCGTCATGTTCCTTCTCGGGATCGGTGAGCTTCTTGAAGACTGGACCCACAAGAAATCCGTCAGCGATCTTGCTGGCAGCATGTCCTTAAATATCGAGAAGGTATGGCAGAAGACAGGAGATGCGGAAGTCCTTGTCCCGATCTCCGATATCAGGGAAGGAGACCTCGTTTCCATCCATGTCGGCAGCGTGATCCCGCTTGACGGCGTCGTTGAGTCCGGCGAGGCGATGGTAAACCAGGCGTCCATGACCGGCGAGTCCGAACCGGTCCGCAAAGAGAACGGCATGTACGTCTATGCAGGAACTGCGGTCGAGGAAGGAAATATCGTTGTCCGTGTCAAGAAGGCAGCTGGATCTACAAGATTTGAGCGTATCGTCAAGATGATCGAGGATTCAGAAAAACTGAAATCTTCCCTTGAGACGAAGGCATCCGGTCTTGCGGACGCTCTCGTTCCGTGGAGTCTCGGCGGCACGATCGTGACCTACCTTCTCACGAGAAACGTGACGAAGGCGATCTCGATCCTTATGGTCGATTTCTCCTGCGCGTTAAAGCTTGCGATGCCGCTTTCCGTTCTCTCCGCGATGAGAGAGGCGAGCAGCTACAAGATGACCGTCAAAGGCGGTTCCTTCATGGAAGCCGTTGCAGAGGCGGACACGATCGTCTTTGATAAGACCGGCACACTCACAAAGGCACAGCCGGTCGTTGCCGATGTTGTCACCTTTGAGGGACGCGATCAGGATGAGATGCTCCGGATCGCTGCCTGCCTGGAAGAGCATTTCCCACACTCCATGGCGAACGCGGTTGTTGCGGCATCCAAAGAAAAAGGACTCATCCATGAGGAGATGCATTCCAAAGTCGACTATATCGTGGCCCATGGAATTGCCTCCCATATCGGAGAGGATAAGGTTCTGATCGGAAGCTACCACTTCGTATTTGAGGATGAGAAGTGCGTGATCCCGGAGGGCGAGGAAGAGAAGTTTGAGGCACTCCCGGCAGAGTACTCCCACCTGTATCTCGCGATCGCGGGAAGACTGGCGGCTGTGATCTGCATCGAGGATCCGCTCCGTCCGGAAGCTCCGGAGGTCATGAAAGAACTCCGGAAACTCGGGATCAAAAAGATCGTCATGATGACAGGCGACAGCGAGAGAACAGCGCGTGCGATCGCTGCGAGAGTCGGTGTGGATGAATACCACTCAGAGGTTCTCCCGGAAGATAAGGCAAACTTTGTGGAGGCGGAGAAGAACGCAGGCCACAAGGTCATCATGGTCGGCGACGGCATCAACGATTCCCCAGCTCTTTCCGCAGCCAGCGTCGGCATCGCGATCAGCGAGGGCGCTGAGATCGCGCGAGAGATCGCGGATATCACGATCTCTGAGGATGCGATGTTCCAGCTTGTGACCTTAAAAGCGATCAGCAATGCGCTGATGCAGCGTGTCCACAGAAATTACCGCTTTGTCATCAGTTTTAACTTCGGTCTCATCATCCTGGGAGTGATGGGGGTACTCGCTCCGGCGACATCCGCCCTGCTCCACAATACGTCAACTCTGTGCATCAGCATGCACAGCATGACGAATCTCCTGAAGGATGAGGAGAAAAAACATTAAACTATAAGAATGACCGATCTGCCCGCGGCCGGAAACATCCGGCTGCGGGTATTTTTTACGCGGACAACGAGCCAAAGTCCGCGCTTGCGCGAGACCTTGGCGACTGTCGCGATAACAAGGGGAAACTCGCGAAGCGTGTTTTCACTTGTTGTGCCGCGCCTGTCAGGAGTCCGGCTGTGTTCGATTTAGTGGTTCACAAGCGGCGGATTTCATGCTATACTAATGCAGGCATGTGGCAGAAGTCTGCCATCTGCTTCTTAAAAATGACAAAGGAAGGCACAAATATGAACTATATGATCTGTATTCCTTCACCGAGACTCGTCTCGAGGGAATACTGTGAAAGGATCCACAACATTCTGGCAAGAATGTCGGATCAGTACCGGGTCAATATCGTTCCGGAGCCGGTAAAGATGCGGCAGGGATCCTGCCCGGATTTCTATAAGAAATACCGGATCTACAAAGATATCAAGGATCGCGACGGAAACGGAGAGGCATATCTGACCTCCGAGGAAGAGAACATGATCTTAAGTGTCTGCAGAAATCCGGAGGAAGTGGAGCTCATGAAGAGCTGCACCTACGCATACCGGTATCCGACGACGCTGGTCCTCAAGAGCTTCCGGGAAGATAAGAAAAGATAACGAAGCGTTGGCAAACAGGTAAAAGTGTGATATACTTATTTTAAGTCCGCGGGGCGGCTGGGGGCTGTCTGGCGGGAAGGAAAAAAGAGAGCTGTGGCGTCTGGAACGAAAAAGTCACAGAAGATTTACGAGGAGTGCAGAGAAGATGAAAAACAGAAGAGTTTTTTTAAAGCTCAGCGGAGAGGCCCTTGCAGGTCCGAAAAAAACTGGCTTTGACGAAGATACGGTGAAGGAAGTCGCAAGACAGGTCAAGGCGTCTGTAGATGCCGGTGTACAGGTCGGGATCGTGATCGGCGGCGGAAATTTCTGGCGCGGACGCACGAGTGACGCGATCGACCGTCCGAAGGCGGATCAGATCGGAATGCTTGCGACTGTGATGAACTGTATTTATGTATCCGAGATCTTCCGCAATGCGGGAATGAAGACACAGATCCTCACCCCGTTCGAGTGCGGAAATATGACAAAACTGTTCTCCAAGGACCGTGCGAACAAGTATTTTGAGCATGGAATGGTCGTATTTTTTGCCGGCGGGATCGGACAGCCGTATTTCTCTACCGACACAACGATCACTCTGATGGCAATCGAGATGGATGCGGACTGCATTCTCCTCGCAAAGTCCATCGACGGCGTATACGACAGTGATCCGAAGGTAAATCCGAATGCGAAAAAGTATGACGAGATCTCGATCCAGGAAGTGATCGACAAGCAGCTCGGAGTCGTTGACCTGACTGCTTCCATTATGTGTATGGAACACAAAATGCCGATGGCGGTATTCTCCTTAAACGAAAAGGATGGAATCGCGAACGCCATGCAGGGAAAAATTAACGGTACGATCGTTACCGTCTGATAACAGGAGGAAACCATGAGCGAAGAATTAAAAGTATATGAAGAGAAAATGGAAAAATCCATCGATGCCCTCTTAAACGAGTACGCATCCATCCGCGCAGGACGTGCAAACCCGCATGTACTTGACAAGATCAAAGTAGATTACTACGGAACTCCGACTCCGATCCAGCAGGTCGGAAATATCTCCGTTCCGGAAGCGAGAATGATCCTGATCCAGCCGTGGGAGAAGAGCCTGATCCGTCCGATCGAGAAAGCGATCCAGACTTCCGAGCTTGGAATCAACCCGAGCAACGACGGAACAGTGATCCGCCTTGTATTCCCGGAGCTCACAGAGGATAGACGTAAAGAACTCGCAAAGGACGTAAAGAAGAAAGGTGACGGAGCGAAGGTTGCGATCCGTAACATCCGCCGCGATGCGAACGAAGCGTTCAAAAAGATGGAAAAGAACGATGAGATCTCTGAGGACGATTTAAAGGATCTTACCGAGAAGGTACAGAAGCTGACAGACAAGGCGATCGACAAGATCGATAAGGCCGTAGAGAACAAGACGAAGGAAGTTCTTACCGTATAAAAACGAACAGCCTGATTCCTGAGCAGAGGGAAATTTCCGGATGGAAGATTCCAAATCGTTCAAGATGACGGTACATGACAGACAGGGACAGGGGAAGATTTCCTGTCCCTTGTTTTTACATTGGTTATAAAAGGGAGAACAAATATCATGGAAGAGAATTTAAAGATCCCCGCCCATGTGGCGCTGATCCTGGATGGAAACGGAAGATGGGCGAAGAAGCGCGGACTTCCGAGACAGCTTGGACATAAAAAAGGCTGTGAGACACTGGAGCAGGTCGTTGAGGACGCAGCACAGCTTGGAATCCGGTATCTGACCGTATATGGATTTTCCACGGAAAACTGGAAGCGCCCGGAGGAGGAAGTCGGTGCGCTGATGCAGCTGTTCCGCTTCTATGCGAAGAGACTTCTCGCGATGGCGGAAAAGAATAACATCCGGGTCCGCATGATCGGCGAGAGAAACCGGTTTGCACCGGATATCGTCGAGGCGATCAACGGTCTGGAAGAAAAGACGAAAGAGAATACAGGAATGACCTTCGTGATCGCCGTAAACTATGGAAGCCGTGACGAGATCACGAGAGCCGTGAGAAAGATCATGGCGGACTGTAAGGATGGAAAGATCGCGCCGGAGGAGATGACGGAGCAGGTCTTCGCCTCCTATCTCGACACCGCGGGGATTCCGGATCCGGATCTCATGATCCGCACGAGCGGGGAACTCCGCCTTTCCAACTATCTGTTATGGCAGCTCGCGTACTCAGAACTCTACGTGACCGAATGCCTGTGGCCGGACTTCAATAAGGAAGAATTATTGAATGCGATCCGCCAGTATAATAAGAGAGAACGCCGGTTCGGAGGAGTTGCGGCGGTAAAAACAGAGTAAGAGGTGATCTTATGTTTACGACCAGACTGATCAGCGGAATCGTCCTTGTGATCATCGCGACGTTTCTGCTTGTTGAGGGCAGCACGGTCCTCTATTTTGGTTCCCTGGCGATCTCTTTGATCGGACTTTATGAGCTTTACCGGGTCATGAAGATCGAAAAGTCAGCGCCGGGATATGTGGGCTATGCGGCTGTCGTGGCCTATTACTGGATCATGGGAAGCAGAGAGCAGTATGTGACGTTCCTCGCGATCGTTTCCCTCATGATCTTAATGACGATCTACGTGGTGACGTTCCCGAAATACGGAACAGAGCAGATCACGGTCGCATTTTTCGGGATCTTTTATGTCGGGATCATGTTTTCCTATCTCTATCAGGTGCGAGAGATGCCGGACGGAAAATACCTTGTCTGGCTGATCCTTTTAAGTTCCTGGGGCTGTGATACCTTTGCCTACTGTGTGGGAAAGCTTTTCGGAAAACATAAAATGACACCGAAACTGAGCCCGAAAAAGACGGTGGAAGGCGCGGTCGGCGGTATCGTCGGTGCGGCAGTGCTGGGTTTCCTCTACGGAACCTTCTTTAAGAACAATATGATTCAGGTGACGAACCCGGGCGTGATCTCAGCGGTTGCCTGCGCGATCGCAGCAGTGATCTCCATGGTGGGAGATCTGGCGGCATCCGCTATCAAGAGAAACCATGATATCAAGGATTACGGAAATCTGATCCCGGGTCATGGAGGGATCCTGGACCGGTTTGACAGTATGATCTTTACGGCCCCGGCGATCTATTTTGCGATCACGTTCATGGGGATCCGCTAGGAAAGGATGAGACCGGCAGTCCGGCGAGAGAGACAGAAGACCGCCGCCTGCGGAAAACGAAAGGGTTTTAATTATGAAAAGAATTGCTATTCTGGGTTCTACGGGATCGATCGGGACCCAGACGCTTGATGTAGTCCGTGCGAATGGCGATATTGAAGTTGTCGGGATCGCGGCGGGCAGAAATATTCAGGCGCTGGAGAGCCAGATCCGGGAATTTTCCCCGAAGATCTGCGGCGTCTGGGATGAGGAGAAGGCGAAAGAACTGGCTGTCCGTGTGGCAGATACAGATACGAAGATCGTCTCCGGCATGGAAGGACTTTTAGAGATCGCAGTCATGGAGGGCTATGAGATCCTCGTGACAGCGGTGGTAGGCATGATCGGTATCCGACCGACAATGGCGGCCATCGAAGCCGGAAAGGATATTGCACTGGCAAACAAGGAGACGCTCGTGACGGCGGGACATCTGATTATCCCGCTCGTAAAGGAGAAGAAAGTCCGTCTTCTCCCGGTGGACAGCGAACACAGCGCGATCTTCCAGTGCTTAAACGGGGAACACGGGAATAAGATTGAAAAGATCCTCCTGACAGCATCCGGCGGTCCATTCCGCGGCTGGACGAGAGAACAGATGAAAGATGTACAGGTTGAGGACGCCTTAAAGCATCCGAACTGGTCCATGGGTGCAAAGATCACGATCGACAGCTCCACGATGGTCAACAAAGGACTCGAGGTCATGGAGGCAAAATGGCTCTTTGACGTCGGAATGGACGATGTCCAGGTTGTTGTGCAGCCGAAGAGCGTGATCCATTCGATGGTGCAGTTTGAGGACGGCGCGGTGATGGCGCAGCTCGGCACGCCGGACATGAAGCTTCCGATCCAGTATGCACTCTATTACCCGGAGCGCAGACCGATGAAGGGAGACCGTCTGGATTTCTGGACAATGAAGGAGATCGTCTTCGACAAGCCGGATTATGAGAATTTCCGCGGCCTGGCACTCGCGAGAGATGCAGGAAAAGCGGGCGGATCCGTTCCGGTCGTATTCAACGCGGCGAATGAGTTCGCGGTCGCAAAATTTCTCGCGAAGAAGATCAGATACCTTGAGATCACGGATATGATCGAGGCGGCGATGGAGCATCATAAAAAGATCGCTCATCCGTCCCTGGACGAAGTGCTCGAGGCGGAAGCGGAGACATATGAGTTTTTAAAGAAACAGTGGGGATTCGTAACTATTCAGTAGGTCTGCGCATTTATTGCGCTGACCGTAAGAAAACATTGGTTTGAAGGCAAAAATCCTATCGGCGTAGCCGATTTGGAATGGATTTTTGCGCGTAACTGTGAAGGTACTGAACAGTTACGGGGATTCTAACGAATAATAGAAAGCAGGTGAACAATAAAGTTGAATCTTGGTTATCTGGCAGCGGTGGTGGTCCTTGGCGGTATCATCCTGTTCCATGAGTTTGGACATTATCTCCTGGCGAGGTTAAACGGGGTCGCTGTTGTGGAGTTTTCGGTGGGTTTTGGGCCGAGACTTCTCTCCTGGGTGAGCAAAAAGACCGGGATCCGGTACTCATTAAAACTTTTGCCGCTCGGCGGATCCTGCGCCATGCTGGGAGAATTCGGGGAAGATGAGGATGAAAAGGAAGAAATTCCGGATGTGAAGGGAGTTTCCTTTTTCGATAAAGGACCGCTTGCGAAAATGGCGGTGATCGCGGCCGGACCGATTTTTAATTTTATTCTGGCTTTTGTGTTCTCGTTTGTGATCTTATCCTGGGCGGGGATCGATCTTCCGGTCCTTGCGGGAACTTCCGAGGGAATGCCTGCACAGACGGCAGGACTTCAGGAAGGCGATGTGATCACGAAGCTTGACGGCAGAAAGATCCATCTGTCAAGAGAGATCTCCATGTACCTCATGTATTCGGGACAGGATCCGGTGCAGGTGGAATATCAACGGTACGATGAGAGCTCTGCCTCCTGGACGACGGGATATACGGTGATCCAGCCGGAGCTTAAGGATGGGAGATATTATCTCGGCGTGATCCTGCGCGGATACCGGAGTGCGGCGGAATCCCCGCTTCAGCTTCTCCAGTACAGCGCCTACGAGGTGCGCTACTGGATCCTCACGGTGATCGACAGCTTAAAGATGATCGCCGGCGGAAAGGTTTCGACCAACGATATCGCCGGTCCTGTGCGGATCGTCACGATCATCGACCAGACGGTGGAGGAGAATACGCAGTACGGCTTTGTGACGGTTGTGATGAACCTCTTAAATCTCATGGTCATGTTCTCGGCAAACCTCGGAGTCATGAACCTGCTCCCGTTTCCGGCGCTTGACGGCGGGCGGCTGGTGTTCCTGCTTTGGGAGCTCGTGACGAGACATCCAGTGAGCCAGAGAGTCGAGGGCGCAGTCAATATGGCCGGGATGGCGCTTCTCATGACATTTATGGTATTTGTCATCTTTAATGATCTGAGGATCATTTTATAGTTTTTGAAATTGGGAGAGAAATGTATGTTTAGAGATCATACAAGAGTAATTCAGATAGGGGACAGAAAGATCGGAGGGGGAAATCCTGTCCTGATCCAGTCCATGTGCAACACGAAGACAGAGAACGTCGCGGCAACGGTGGAGCAGATCCACCGCCTCGAGGAAGCCGGATGCGATATCATCCGCGTGGCAGTCCCGACGATGGAGGCTGCGGCTGCGATCCGCGAGATCAAGAAACAGATCCATATCCCGCTCGTCGCAGATATCCACTTTGATTACCGCCTTGCCATCGCTGCGATCGAGAGCGGAGCGGATAAGATCCGGATCAACCCGGGCAATATCGGGGCGCGGGAGCGCGTAAAAGCTGTCGTGGATAAGGCGAAGGAGTACGGGATCCCGATCCGTGTGGGCGTGAACAGCGGTTCCCTGGAAAAAGATCTTCTGGAGAAATACGGCGGCGTGACCGCGGAGGCGCTCGTTGAGAGCGCGTTGAAGGAGGTTGCCGTTGTCGAGGAGCTCGGCTACGATAATATCGTGATCAGCATCAAATCCTCCGACGTTTTGATGTGCGTGGCAGCGCATGAACTCATTGCGAAAAAGACGGATTATCCGCTCCATGTCGGGATCACGGAGTCCGGAACGTTGCTTTCCGGCAATATCAAGTCCTCCGTGGGACTTGGAGTTATTCTCCATGAGGGGATCGGCGATACGATCCGTGTCTCCCTGACCGGTGATCCGGTGGAGGAAGTAAAGAGTGCAAAGCTGATCCTGAGGACTCTGGGACTCAGAAAAGGCGGCGTGGAAGTTGTTTCCTGTCCGACCTGCGGAAGAACCCAGATCGATCTGATCCACCTCGCAAACCAGGTCGAAAATATGGTATCCGGCATGGATCTTGACGTGAAAGTTGCCGTTATGGGCTGCGTGGTCAATGGTCCGGGCGAGGCGAGAAGCGCGGATATCGGGATCGCCGGAGGGATCGGCGAAGGTCTCCTGATCAAAAAGGGAGAGATCATCAAGAAGGTACCGGAAAATGAGCTTCTTTCCGTTCTGCGGGAAGAACTTTTGAAGATGCAGGAGATGCAGAAATAAGTATGGAAAAACCATTCCTTGAAGTTTTCCCGGGGCTTCATATTGCGGATGAACTGAAAGAGCTTTTGAAACTTGTCGTGGTGGAAAAGGTCACCATGACAAAGGACAGAAGCTCTATTCGTGTTTATATCAGAAGTCCCAGACTCATTCATAAAAAGAACATTTATGCCCTGGAAGACGGGATCGCGAAGCAGCTGTTTCCGGGAAGACCGATCACGATCAAGATTCTTGAGAAGTATCGTTTGTCGGCACAGTATACCCCGGAGAAGCTCTACGATGTCTACCGGGACAGCATCCTCATGGAGCTTAAGAATTACGGCATGATCGAGTACAACATTCTCCGTCGGGCGGACACAAAATTTGTGACCGACGACAAGATGGTTATGACGATCGAGGACAACCTGATCTACAGGGAGCGGTCGAAGGAAGTCGGGCGCGTCCTCGAGAAGATCTTTACGGAGCGCTGCGGACTTGCGGCGGAAGTGGAGTTTTTATATAAAGAAGCGGAGAAGAAGGACCCGATGGACCAGCCGGTGTTCATGAAGCCGGGCGGAGAGCTCATCATGGGAACCCGGAATGAGGAGAATTACCTGGAAGGCACCGCGGAAAGTGCGCCGTGGGACGAAGGTCCGGCGAACGGCGGATTCAGCGGAACGTTCGGAGACGGCAATGGAGACGCGGGGGCCGGGATCACGGCACAGAGCGCTGGAAATTCCGGATCCGCAGGACGGTCCGGCGCGGCGGACGGCGGTAAAAAAGCCCCCGGAGAAAAAACGGCGTCTGGTTCCGGAGCATCGAAGCAGAAGACGGATGCGGCAGGAAAGCCCGGCGGAAACCAGAACGGAAAGTCTGCCGGTGGTGGACAGAACGGCAGCGGTTTTACAAAGAAGACTTTCGGCGAGAAGGGAAAAGGCGGCTTTTCCGGCGGCTTCCGGAAAGGTTCCGACGGAAGGATCCCGTACCGGAAATCGGAGAATCCGGATGTTCTGTTTGGGCGCGATTTTGAAGGCGATGCGGTAGATATTCACGATATTGACGGTGAGATCGGCGAGGTTGTGATCCGCGGCAAGGTGATCCGCGCGGAGAAGAGGGAGCTCCGGAGCGGAAACAAACTCATGATCTTCGATATCACGGACTTTACGGACAGCATCACGGTCAAAATGTTCCTCAGGGAAGGCCAGGAGGAAGATGCGACAGCGGCGATCAAGGAAGGAAACTTCATCAAGATCAAGGGCATCACGACGATCGACAAGTTCGACGGTGAGCTCACGATCGGTTCCATCGTCGGCATCAAAAAGAGCGAGGACTTCACGTCCAAGCGTGTGGATAATGCCCCGGTGAAGCGTGTGGAGCTCCACTGTCACACGAAGATGAGCGACATGGACGGTGTCTCCGAGGTGAAAGACCTCGTAAAGCGTGCCAAGAAGTGGGGGATGCCGGCACTCGCGGTCACGGATCACGGCTGCGTCCAGGCGTTCCCGGACGCGAACCATGCGCTCGACAAGGGAGATACCTTCAAGGTCCTCTATGGAGTTGAGGGGTACCTCGTCGACGACATGAAGGAGATGGTCGTCAATTCCAGGAACCAGAGTCTTGACGGCGAGTATGTCGTATTCGATATCGAGACCACAGGATTTTCACCGACAAAGAATAAGATCATCGAGATCGGCGCCGTGAAGGTGAGAAACGGGGAGATCATTGACCGGATGGATGAGTTTGTAAATCCGGAGGTCCCGATCCCGTTTGACATCGAGCGCCTGACCGGGATCAACGACGCGATGGTCATGGGCGCGGACACGGTGGACAAGGTCCTGCCGAGATTCCTGGAGTTTGTCGGCGATGCGGCATTAGTGGCGCACAACGCGTCCTTCGATGTGAGCTTTATCTCCCACAATGCGGGACTTCTGGGACTGCCGTTCGACCCGACCGTCCTCGATACGGTGACGCTTGCGAGAGCGCTCCTCCCGAACCTGAACCGGTTTAAGCTTGACACGGTGGCGAAGGCGCTCGGCGTCTCTCTGGAAAATCATCATCGCGCGGTCGATGATGCGGAGGCAACTGCCGGAATTTTCCTGAAATTCGTGGAAATGCTGAAAAAACAGCACGATATGACGACGCTCGACCAGCTCGAGGAGTTCAGTCATGTGAGTGACGAGACGATCATGAAGATGCCGACGTACCATGTCATCATCATCGCAAAGAATGATCTGGGACGCGTGAATTTGTACCGCCTCGTGTCATGGTCGCACCTGAAGTATTTCTCGAGAAGACCGAGGATCCCGAAGAGTGTGCTGAATGAGTACCGGGAAGGTCTGATCATCGGCTCGGCCTGTGAGGCGGGAGAGCTTTACCAGGCGATCCTCCGCGGGGTTCCGGATGCAGAGCTTGCGAAGATCGTAAAATTCTACGATTATCTGGAGATCCAGCCGCTCGGAAACGACATGTTCATGCTGCGGGACGAGAAGAGCACGGTAAAGACGGTGGATGATCTCATGGACATCAACCGGAAGATCGTCTCCCTCGGCGAGCAGTTCAACAAGCCGGTCTGCGCGACCTGTGATGTGCATTTCATGGACCCGGACGACGCGATCTACCGGAAGATCCTGATGGCCGGAATGGGCTTTAAGGATGCGGACGAGCAGGCGCCGCTGTTCCTGCGGACGACGGAGGAGATGCTCTCAGAGTTCGAATATCTGGGCAGCGACAAGTGCTACGAGGTCGTTGTCACGAACACCAGGATGATCGCCGATATGTGTGAGCCGATCGCGCCGGTGCGCCCGGATAAGTGTCCGCCTGTCATCGAAAAGTCGGATGAGACGCTGCGAAATATCTGTTACAACCGTGCACACGAGATGTATGGCGAGAATCTTCCGAAGATCGTTGTGGACCGTCTGGAAAGAGAGTTGCACTCCATCATTTCCAACGGATTCGCGGTTATGTATATCATCGCGCAGAAGCTCGTGTGGAAGTCGAATGAGGACGGATATCTGGTCGGTTCCCGAGGATCGGTCGGTTCATCCTTTGTCGCAACGATGTCCGGTATCACGGAGGTAAATCCGTTAAGTCCGCATTATTCGTGCCCGAACTGTCATTATTATGATTTTGACTCGGACGAGGTGAAGAAGTATGCCGGAATGGCGGGATGTGATATGCCTGATAAGGTGTGCCCGGTCTGCGGACATCCGATGGTGAAGGACGGGTTTGACATCCCGTTCGAGACATTCCTGGGATTCAAGGGAGATAAGGAGCCGGATATCGACTTAAACTTCTCCGGTGAGTACCAGAGCCGTGCGCATGACTACACGGAGGTTATTTTCGGTAAGGGTCAGACGTTCCGCGCGGGGACGATCGGTACGTTGGCGGACAAGACGGCGTACGGTTATGTGAAGAATTATTTTGAGGAGCACGGAGAGCGGAAGAGAAACTGTGAGATCAACCGGATCGTTCAGGGTTGTGTCGGCGTCCGACGGACAACGGGACAGCATCCGGGCGGTATCGTTGTTCTTCCACTCGGCGAGATGATCTATTCGTTCACACCGGTCCAGCATCCGGCGAACGATATGACGACGAAGACGATCACGACGCATTTCGATTACCACTCGATCGACCACAACCTGTTAAAGCTTGATATTCTCGGGCACGATGATCCGACGATGATCCGTATGCTGCAGGACCTCACGGGACTTGATCCTGTTAAGGATATCCCTCTGGATTCGCGGGAGGTCATGAGTCTGTTCCAGAGTACGGATGCGCTGGGGATCAAGCCGGAGGATATCGGCGGTTGTAAGCTTGGCGCGCTCGGGGTTCCGGAGTTCGGTACGGATTTCGCGATGCAGATGTTGATTGACACGAAGCCGAAGTATTTTTCGGACCTTGTGCGTATCGCGGGTCTGGCCCATGGTACGGATGTATGGCTGGGGAATGCCCAGACGCTCATCCAGGAGGGCAAGGCGACGATTCAGACTGCGATCTGTACGCGTGATGATATCATGATCTATCTGATACAGCAGGGACTTGAGGAAGGTCTTGCGTTTACGATCATGGAGGCGGTCCGTAAGGGCAAGGGACTGAAGCCTGAGTGGGAAGAGGAGATGACGAAGCACGGGGTTCCGGACTGGTATATCTGGTCCTGTAAGAAGATCAAGTACATGTTCCCGAAGGCGCATGCGGCGGCGTATGTTATGATGGCATGGCGTATCGCGTACTGCAAGGTGTTTTATCCGCTGGCTTATTATGCGGCGTTTTTCAGCATTCGCGCGAGTGCGTTTTCTTACGAGATCATGTGTCTGGGGCGTGAGAAGCTGGAGTATCATCTGGCGGATTATAAGAAGAGGGCGGATACGCTTTCGAAGAAGGAGCAGGATACGCTGAGGGATATGAGGATCGTGCAGGAGATGTACGCCCGTGGGTTTGATTTTCTGCCGCTGGATATTTATACGGCGAAGGCCAGACATTTTCAGGTCGTGGGGGACAAGCTGATGCCTTCCATCAACAGTATTGACGGTCTGGGAGAAAAAGCGGCTGATTCCATCGAGGAGGCTGCAAAGGCCGGAAAATTCCTCTCCAAGGAGGATTTCCGGAACAGAACGAAGGTCAGTAAGACGATCTGTGATCTGATGGAGGAGCTGGGAATCCTGAAGGGACTTCCGGAGTCGAATCAGCTGTCGCTGTTTGATTTCTAAATTTCATAGTGGCTGGGGTACGCGCCGGTGAGACTCCGGGCGCGAACGCTTAGTGGGATTCCGGGAGGGTTCCTCTATGCTCCCAGAAAAATGCTAAGGGCGGAGGCCCGGGGACACAACTCGCAACTTGCGTTGCTCAGACAAGTGTCCCCGGGCCTCCAACGCATTTTCCAGCGAGCCAAGAGGAAGCCAGCTCCCTCCATCCAGGCGGTCCGTGCCCGGAGTCTCACCGGCGCTGTGTGTTGGCGGGAGTGAGGGAGAAGGGAAGGGGAAGGCTGTGGAGGGAGAAAATGTGTTGGCGGAAGCTGGACGATGCGCGGCGCCTTTGGGCGCCGCGGCATCGCGAGGTTGATGTGGTGGTGTGAAGGTTGTTGGTGCATTGTGAGATTGTGGAGTGGTCGAGGGAGTTGGGATTGTGTTTTTGAGGGAGAGTGGTATACTGGAGCATATAAATACAATTAATGTATTTTTATTATTTAGCCTGAATTATTCAGGAGAGTTTTTTAAAGGGGAAGGTTATGGTAAGTTATAATATTTATTTTAGTCCGACGGGCACGACAGAAAGAGTCGTAAAACATATGGGAGAAAGTTTTGGCAGTATGGAAAATATTGACCTGTCGAGACGGGATATGAAAAATCATGAAATGGAACAGGGGGATTTTTGTATTGTGGGAGTTCCGTCCTTCGGAGGACGTGTTCCGGGAATTGCGACCGAGAGACTTCGGAAAATAAAGGGTGACCGCACGCCGGCATTTTTGCTGGTTACATATGGCGGAAGAGCGTATGAGGATACTCTGGTGGAATTGAAGGATGTGCTTGAGGCTCAGGGCTTTGTCTGTATTGGGGCTGCTGCGATTGTGGCGGAACATTCGATCGCCCATCAGATCGAAGCGGGGCGTCCATCAGCGCAGGATTACGATGAACTTGATACGTTTGCGGCTGAGGTGAAGAAGCGCCTGAAGGGGAATGCCTGTCCGGTCGAGGTGCCGGGAAACAGGCCTTATAAGGAATACAAGGTACTGCCGATGGACATCCAGGTGTCAGATGAATGTATGGGATGCGGAAACTGCGTGGAGAGCTGTCCGGTTGGAGCGATACCGTTTGAGGATCCGAAGATGACGAACGGAGAAGTCTGCATTTCATGTATGAGATGTGTGGAGATCTGTCCGCAGAGTGCCAGAAGCGGGAATCCTGAAAAGGTCCAGATGATTTCGGAGAAACTGAAAATGATCTGTCAGCCGGATAAGGCGAATGAGTTTTTCTGATTTAGAGATAGTTGGGAGAAATGTTTTGAAGATATATGAATTTTCACAGTGTTGCAGGCCGGAGAAAGCGGGAAAAGAAAAAGATCATCGGCGTCAGGTAGGTTTTACATATAAGATTGCAGCAATGACAGGAGGAAAAATACTATGATTATCAAGAAGGATACATGTAAACTCGCTCTGGTACAGGCAGCACCAGTCATGTTCGATAAGGACAAGTGTGTGGAGAAGATCATCGCCCTGATCGGGGAGGCGGCCGCTAAGGGAGCGGAACTGATCGTTTTTCCTGAACTTTTTATTCCGGGATACCCATATGGAATGACTTATGGATTTACTGTCGGAAGCCGCAGCAGGGCGGGAAGAGAGGACTGGAAGACTTACTATGACAATTCGATCCTGGCGGATGGAGCGGAGATGCAGAGTATCGTTGACTGCGCGAAGGAACATTCGGTATATGTGAGTGTTGGGTATTCGGAGCGGGACGCTGTGACGGCGACACTTTATAATTCCAATATCATGATCGCACCAGACGGACAGACGATGAATCACAGAAAGCTGAAGCCTACCGGCAGCGAACGTGTGATCTGGGGAGATGCGGATAAGGATTTTTTCCCGGTAATGGAGACACCTTGGGGACCGATGGGTAATCTGATCTGTTGGGAGAGCTACATGCCGCTTGCGAGAGTGGCGCTTTACCAGAAGGGAGTTGCGCTCTATATTTCCCCGAATACGAATGACAATGAGGAGTGGCAGAATACGATCCGCCATATCGCCATCGAGGGACACTGCTTCTTCATCAATGCGGATATGTATTTCACGAAGGATATGTACCCGAAGACCGCCAGCGGGGATGAGGAGATTGCGAAGTTAAATGATATCGTGTGCCGGGGAGGAAGCTGCGTGATCGATCCTTACGGGCATGCGGTGAGTGAGACTGTGTGGGATAAAGAGGAGATCATCTACGCGGACCTCGACATGCAGAAGGTCCCGGCGAGCCGGATGGAGCATGATGTCTGTGGACATTACGCGAGACCGGACGTGTTGAAATTGAGTGTGGAGGATAAATAATGAAAGTATTGATGATCAATGGAAGCCCGCGGGCGAATGGAAATACATCTATCGCGTTGAATGAGATGAAGACGGTGTTTGAAAAAGAGGGAGTCGATGCGGAGATCGTACAGGTCGGCAGTGAGGCGGTAAGAGGATGTATTGCCTGTAATCGATGCGCGGAGCTTGGGAAGTGTGTGTTCGACGATGTGGTGAATAAGCTGGCGGTGAAGCTTTCGGAGGCTGATGGACTGGTGGTCGCAACCCCTGTTTATTATGCGTCCGCAAATGCGACCCTGATCGCGGTTCTGGACCGGCTGTTTTATAGTACATCCTTTGATAAGACAATGAAAGTCGGGGCGAGCGTTGCCTGTGCGAGACGCGGGGGATGTTCGGCGACTTTTGACGAGTTAAATAAGTATTTTACGATCAGCAACATGCCGATCGCATCTAGTCAGTACTGGAACTCCATCCACGGGCGCGGACCGGGAGAAGCTGTGGGGGATGCGGAAGGTCTTCAGACGATGCGGGTTCTTGCGAGAAATATGACATTTCTCATGAAGAGCATTGAGCTTGGAAAAGAGAAGTATGGTCTTCCGGAGAAGGAAGAGGTCGTGCGGACACATTTTATCAGATAGAGAAGAATGATATTGGAAGGAAATTATGCGATGAATCGGCAGAAACTGGTAAGTCAGATCAGAAGGTATGTGCCTTATAATGAGCAGGAAGAGGCGGATAAGGCTTTGATCCTAAACTGGATCGAGAAGAATGATGACGCGTTCCTTAGGGATAATGTGGTGGCGCACATGACGGCTTCGGCCTGGGTGGTGGATAAGGACAGAAGTAAAGTCCTTATGGTGTATCACAATATTTATCATTCCTGGTCATGGCTTGGCGGGCATGCGGATGGGGAGACAGATCTTCTGGCGGTTGCAATCCGGGAGGTAAAGGAAGAAGCAGGAATTTCCGATGTGCGGCCAGTGTCGGAGGAGATTTTTTCGCTGGAATCACTCACCGTTGACGGACATGTGAAAAAAGGACGGTATGTGTCCAGTCATCTGCATCTGAATGTGACGTATCCTCTGGAAGCGGATTCTGAGGAACAGGTGTCTGTGAAGGCGGATGAGAACAGTGGGGTCGCTTGGTTTACGCCGGAGGAGGCGTTAAAGAAATCTACGGAGCCGTGGTTTGTGGAGCGGGTGTATGCGAAGCTTGTCGAGAAGACGAAGTCCTGGAGATAAACGGAAACTAAATGGAAAGTCGGTCGATCGTATAAAGGGATGCATAAAGAAATTTTGAACGCAGATAAGCATTCCCCCGCTTCAAGTGCGCGGAGCACTAAGCGGTGGGTGAGTGGGATGCTTATGTCAGTGGGAGTTGAAAGCTCCCACTGACAGATCGCGAAGCGACTGCGTTCATGAGCAAGTAGCGAAGCGGATTGCGAATGTCCGCTTTACTAGAGTTTTATATTGTCGGTTCAGGATTTGAACTGGTCAGACGCCCGTCCGGTGAATGAACACTGGGCGGGCGTCTTGTGATCAGCTTAATCGGTGGATAAATAATCCGCTTCGGAGCTTCGGCTCAAACCAGGTAGACTTCGGCGGCATCAGGAGTCCTGCGTCCGCCACGGAAAGAAGTTCTTCGATGGACGTCGGATACATGGAAAATGCGACTTCCATATCTTCGCCAACGCGGCGTTCCAGCTCCTTTAATCCGCGGATTCCGCCGATAAAGTCGATCCGTTTATCGGTTCTCGGATCACCGATCCCAAGAACCGGTGCAAGAAGATGATCCTGAAGGATCGAGACATCCAGTCCCTTTACCGGATCAGCGCTTCTGTACTGCGGAAGGATCTTTAACGCGTACCATGTCCCGTCAAGATACATGCCGAAGGTTCCTTTTTGAACCGGAGCATAAGGTTCTTTCCCGATTTCTTCCAGTTCGAATTTTTCTTTTAATTTCTCAAAAAACTGTTCCGTGCTCATCCCGTTCAGATCCCTGACCACCCGGTTATACGGGAGGATCATAAGTTCCTCATCCGGGAATAATACAGAGAGAAAATAGTTGAACGGTTCTTCACCCGTATAACCGGGATGCTTTGTACGGCGCTTCAGACCGACTTTTACGGCGGAGGCGGCTCTGTGATGCCCGTCTGCGATGTAGGTGGACGGAATCGCAGCAAATGCAGCTTCAATGGCGTCTGTCCGGTCTGCTCCGTCGATCCGCCATACCCGGTGGCGGATCCCGTCGTCGGACACAAAATCATAGAGAGCCGGTTTCGTTTTTTCTTCTGCAACGATCTCCTTTAAGGCTATATTTTGCCGGTAGGCCAGAAAAATAGGACCTGTCTGCGCATTGACGGTATCCACATGGCGGATGCGGTCCAGTTCTTTTTCCTCCCTGGTGTTTTCATGCTTTTTGATCACACCGTTCACATAATCATCAATGGAACAGCAGGCGACGATCCCTGTCTGGCTGCGTCCGTCCATCGTCAGCTCGTAAAGATAGTAGTGATCCCCTGCGTCTGTCACGTAGATCCCGTCCGCGATCTGCGAATCGAGCAGCTCTCTTGCCTTTTCGTATACACAGTCCGCATAGGTATCGACATCATCGGAAAACTGGGTCTCCGCCCGGTCGATATTTAAAAAAGAAAGAGGATTTCCTTTTACCGCCGCACATGCCTCTTTCCGGTTATACACATCATAGGGGAGAGCAGCTACTTCCGCTGCATGTTCCTTTGCTGGTCTGATGCATATAAATGGTTTTACAACTGCCATTTTAGTTCCTCCTGTTTGTTCTGATTCTGGTGTTCTTTAAGAGAAGAGTATTCCTGCATAATATTTTACGATCATTATAGAATAAAAGAATGGAATGTGCAAGAAGAGTACCGATGATACAGGACTTTGGCGGATTGCATGTATACGGATCAGTGACAAAAAATCTCAATAACAGCCCTTGACATTTCCGTATTCTATGTTACTATTTACATATACCCGGTATGGGTATACAGCAACAGAAAGGAACGACGATATGGAACAGTATACAGTTACAGGAATGAGCTGCGCTGCCTGCCAGACCCGCGTGGAAAAGGCGGTTTCCAAAGTGCCTGGCGTCACCTCGTGTTCTGTGAGTCTGCTCACGAACTCGATGGGAGTCGAAGGGACAGCTTCTTCCTCGGAAATTATTGCGGCGGTCCAGGCTGCCGGATACAGGGCGTCCGTAAAAGGTGCAGAAAAATCAGATGGAGACGGAGACAGCGCGCTCTACGATGAATCGGCCCTGGAAGACCAAGAGACTCCGGTCCTGAAAAAAAGACTTGTCTCCTCCATCGGTTTTCTCCTGGTCCTCATGTATTTCTCCATGGGGCATATGATGTGGAACTGGCCGCTTCCGAAATTTTTCGATGGAAACCATGTGGCGATGGGGCTTACACAGCTTCTTTTCACCGTGATCGTCATGGTGATCAACCAGAAATTCTTCATCAGCGGCTTTAAGAGTCTGCTTCACGGCGCCCCGAATATGGACACTCTGGTCGCCCTTGGATCGAGTGCGTCCTTCGCGTGGAGCACATACGCGCTGTTCATGATGACGGATGCCCAGGTAAAGGGAAACATGGACGCGGTCATGGAATATATGCACGAGTTCTATTTTGAATCTGCTGCGATGATCCTGACGCTGATCACGGTCGGAAAAATGCTGGAAGCGAGATCAAAGGGCCGCACCACCGATGCCTTAAAGGGCTTAATGAAGCTGGCACCGAAGACTGCGGTGATCGAAAAGGACGGCGTGGAGACCACAGTCCCGATCGCACAGGTCAAGAAAGGTGATGTCTTTGTTGTCCGCCCGGGTGAAAATATACCCGTGGATGGTATCGTGCTGGAAGGAAACAGCGCGGTGAACGAGTCCGCCCTCACGGGTGAGAGCATTCCGGTCGATAAGGCAGCAGGCGATCTTGTTTCGGCAGCAACCTTAAACCAGTCCGGATTTATCCGCTGCGAGGCGTCCAGAGTCGGAGAGGACACGACGCTCTCCCAGATCATCAAAATGGTCAGCGATGCGGCAGCCACAAAAGCTCCAATCGCGAAGATCGCAGATAAAGTCTCCGGCGTGTTCGTGCCGGCAGTCATCACGATCGCAGTGATCACGACGATCGGCTGGCTCCTTGCGGGTGAGACGATGGCATTCGCTCTGGCGAGAGGAATTTCCGTTCTTGTGATCAGCTGCCCGTGTGCGTTAGGCCTTGCGACTCCGGTTGCCATCATGGTCGGCAACGGAATGGGAGCGAAGAACGGAATTCTCTTTAAGACAGCGGTTTCCCTTGAGGAGACGGGCAAAGTGGAGATCGTTGCCCTGGATAAGACGGGAACGATCACAAGCGGCGAACCCCGCGTGACAGACATTGTCCCGGCGGAGGGGATCACAGAGACAGAACTTTTATCGATGGCGTATGCGCTCGAGAAGAAGAGTGAACATCCGCTCGCAAAGGCAGTTCTCTTAAAAGGCGAGGAGATGGGACTTTCCGCAGCCGACGTGGCAGACTTTGCGGCTCTTCCGGGAAACGGACTTTCTGCGAAATTAAACGGAAATACGATCTACGGTGGAAACATGAACTTTATCGGAAGTCATGTGAATGTGCCGGAAGAGATGAAACAGAAATCGGAAACTCTCGCGGAGAGTGGAAAGACTCCGCTGTTCTTTGCAGAGAATGAGAGACTTATCGGCATCATCGCCGTTGCGGATATGATCAAGGAAGACAGCCCGCAGGCGATCAGGGAGCTTCAGAACATGGGAATCCATGTGGTCATGCTGACCGGAGACAATGAGCGCACCGCGAAGGCGGTCGGAAAAGAGGCCGGCGTCGACGAGGTCATCGCCGAAGTCCTTCCGGACGGCAAAGAGAGCGTGATCCGGAAGCTGAAAGAAAAAGGCAAGGTTGCCATGGTCGGTGACGGGATCAACGATGCCCCGGCGCTCACGAGAGCCGATATGGGAATTGCGATCGGAGCGGGAACGGATGTCGCAATCGATGCGGCGGATGTGGTCCTCATGAAGAGCCGCCTGTCAGATGTTCCGGCAGCGATCCGCCTGAGCCGCGCGACACTCACAAATATCCACGAGAATCTGTTCTGGGCATTTTTCTACAATGTGATCGGAATTCCGCTCGCGATGGGACTCTGGATCCCGGTATTCGGGTGGAAGTTAAATCCGATGTTCGGCGCTGCGGCGATGAGCTTATCGAGCTTTTGCGTCGTATCAAACGCCCTGCGTTTAAATTTCTTTGATATCCGGCGTTCCGACAGGGACAAAAAGATAAAAACAAAATCTCATAAGAAAGAGAAGGAGAGTAAAACTATGGAAAAGACACTGAAAGTAGAAGGTATGATGTGCGGTCACTGTGAGGCAACTGTAAAGAAGGCGCTCGAGGCGATCGACGGCGTATCTGCTGCAGAGGCAGATCACGTAAAAGGAACTGCGACTGTGACACTTACAAAGGATGTTCCGACAGAAGTGTTAAAGAAAGCGATCGAGGATAAGGACTATAAGGTGATCGGCTGATCAGTTTTTCAGACGGATCATGGCATTTTCTCAGATGTCGAAGATGTGCTGTCCCGGGATGAAATACTTCCGGGGCGGCTTTTCCTGCTATCATGGACATATAAAAATTTGGGAGGTCGCACATGGAAAAACGATCATGTTGTTGTTCCGGGGGAGACGGGGCAATGAACATAAATATGGAAACAGGCGCAGAAGCGGCAGAAAACGCGGCAGCTGCGGATGCAGGGACCGATGATGCAGTCTGTCACTGCCGCCACAAACACAGGACAGAAAAAGAAGAGAAGGACCTTTTAAACCGTTTGAGCCGGATCGAAGGACAGGTCCGCGGCATCAAAGCCATGGTCCAGGACGAGCGCTACTGCCCGGATATCCTGGTCCAGGTATCGGCGGTGCAGTCTGCACTGAATGGCTTCTGCAAGGTCCTGCTGTCAAATCATATCAAAACCTGTGTGGTGGAAGATATCCGGAATGGGAATGAGGAGACTGCGGTGGCAGAGCTCTGTGAGACGATCAAGAAGATGATGTAAAAAATATATTTGTGGTGAAGTGCCGCCTGAGTTGCTGTCAGTCATGCAATCGGAAAACGGGCAGTCTGTGGTGAGCATGCCCGCATAGTATCTATTATAAAAGCCTGGCATCATATATGCGATGCCAGGCTTTTGCGATTTATGAACATTTATCCGATCGTGCGGTAAGTAAAAAACGCGAATCCCAGAATACAGAGGGATGCGATGATCTCACTGATAATGCGGACGACTGTGTGCGGGGTGTCATTGCTGATGATCCTGCGGGTGATGCGGATACAGACCGTAACGGCAACGAGAATGATCAGTGTGAAATATGCGGTCCGAAGCGGGATCACATTGAATGCGCCGAGACCGGCAGTGACCAGCATTGCGATAGAAAGAATGATTCTGATTGCCTTCATAAGAACGCCCCCTCTGATGAATATATTTGTGTACAGATATTATACCACAATTTTGATAAAATGGAAAACTTTTCTGTTAATTTCTTTGCGGAAATTCAGGATAATGAAAAGGTGATCCGCAAGAAGAGTGAAAATAGTATACAAAACCTTTGATAGCAGCTTGTGGGAGAGGGAGCGGAGTCCAGAGACTCCCTGGCAGGAGGCTGTTTTACAATGAAGAAACGCCAAAAGTGTAGCTAATGTAGAAAAAATGCAAAAAATAGAAAAAAATCAAAAAAAGCTGTTGACATTTCCACAAATCTGTATTATACTTACGTACGTAATCGAGGCGTGGCTCAGTTTGGTAGAGCGCTGCGTTCGGGACGCAGAGGTCGCAAGTTCGAATCTTGTCGCCTCGACTTATACAAATCAAGGCCTGTTGGTCAAGCGGTCAAGACGACGCCCTCTCACGGCGTAAACCCGGGTTCGATTCCCGGACAGGTCACTTGCTGTTGCGTAAGCAGCAGCATTTTTTAAAGGTGCTTCCGTGGCTCAGTTGGTAGAGCAACGCATTCGTAATGCGTAGGTCGCCGGTTCGAGTCCGGCCGGGAGCTGATTACAAAACCCCTTGAGAAATCAAGGGGTTTTCGTGTTTTTACAGGTTTGAAAAGTAGGTCCGAAAGAGGGCAAAAAAGGTGATTTGTCTACTATTTGTTTACTGTTGAATTTTTACCTGTGATTGACAACTACAGGATCATTCAGAAGCGTGTCTGACATGATGTTTGCCATCTCTTCCGTGCTTTGACGTATGCTTTTTGTACCGGATTGCAATGGGATGATCAAGGATCCATAAAAAATGTCGGCCCTGCTTGGATTTGTATTCTTGCTTGGTCTTGCTGTGATGATACTTTTTTACTGTTTAATGTTATACATTGGCAAAGATCAAACATAATATTATAATACAAATAAGATAACTTGTGAAGGATTAACACTGGGTCCCAAAATGGGGTAGGCGCTTAGTACTGAGCATTCCTATGTGCCTGGGGTTATCTTTTTTCTTTGCCTTTTTTAGACTTTCCACAAAATACGCACGAAGTCTCACGTGTGTTCGATCCATATAAAAAGGACATGGACCATCAGTTATTGGATGGTTCCATGTCCCTTTTTATACGAATCTTTGCTCTTATTCTGTCAGTCTCTCCAGTTCCTCGTAAAACGCCGGATAGGAGATATTCACGCAGTCTGCGTCATGGATTTCCGTCTCCCCCTCAGCGGCCAGCGCGGCAACTGCGAAGGTCATTGCGATCCGGTGATCTTTATGGCTGTCAATGACAGCGCCGTGGAGCGGTTTTCCACCGTGGATGATCATGCCGTCTTCCGTCTCTTCGACATCAGCGCCCATCGCACGCAGGTTTTCGACCATGATGGCGATCCGGTTGGATTCCTTTACTTTCAATTCGGCGGCGTCGCGGATCACGGTGGTACCTTCTGCAAAACATGCCATCATGGCGATCGTCGGAAGTTCGTCGATGAGCGTCGGGATGATATCCCCTTCGATGGTGCAGGCTTTTAAGCTGCTGGTACGGACGAGGAGATCGGCCGTTGGCTCCGCGTTCCCGTGGTTCTCATTTAAGAGCGTCAGATCAGCGCCCATCGCCTCACAGACTTTGATGAGTCCGGCTCTTGTCGGATTGATCCCGACATTTTTTATCAGGACTTCGGAATTTGGCAGGATGAGGCCGGCTGCGACAAAATAGACGGATGAGGAGATGTCACCTGGGACATCGATCCGGTTGCCGAAAAGCTCCGTTGCCGGCCAGATCGTCACGGAAGTTTCTTTGGACTCCAGTTCAGCACCGAAAAATTTCAGCATGAGTTCCGTGTGGTTTCTCGATACCTGCGGCTCAGTGACGGTCGTGAGACCGTCTGCATAGAGACCTGCGAGAAGAATGGCGGATTTCACCTGGGCGGAGGCAACTTTTGATGTGTAGTGGATGCCTGCGAGCGGCATTCCACAGATTTTAAGCGGCGCACAGTCATTGCCGCGGATGCTCTTGATGTCAGCGCCCATCATGGACAGCGGTTCGATGATCCGCTTCATGGGGCGCTTCTGGATCGATTCGTCACCGGTCAGTGTTACATCAAAATTCTGAGGAGCGAGAATGCCGGAGATGAGTCTCGTTGTCGTTCCGGAATTTCCACAGTCAAGCGTCCCGGACGGGGCGGTCAGCCCGTGCATGCCCTTTCCGTGGACGATTACGGTACCGTTTTTATTTTCAATCTCGATCCCCATGCGGCGGAAACAGCCGATGGTCGAAAGGCAGTCAGCGCCCTCTAAGAAATTGTGGATCTCCGTAGTCCCCTTCGCAATGGAGCCGAACATGACGCTGCGGTGGGAGATGGATTTATCACCCGGGACAGTGATCTCGCCCCGGATATGAGCTGCTTTATGGAGTTTCATGGTAAATACCTCGATGTTTTTATTTGCGTGAACAACGAGCCAAAGTCCGCGCTTGCGCGAGGCCTTGGCGACTGTCGCGATAACAAGGGGAAACTTGCGAAGCGTGTTTTCACTTGTTATTTTGTCAGAACGTAGTTGTGACTCTTCAGGAGACTTGCTGCCTCATTTTTCTGTTCTTCTTTATAAAAGGAAATGCGGAGAGCGCCTTCCCCTTCCTCACGGCTGTGATTGATGCCCATGTTTTTGACACTGATGCCCTTTGCGGCAAGGATCGCGGAGAGGACGGAGATGGATCCCGGTTCATCGAGAACATCGACACTGAAGGAATAATCGCGCTCGATCGGACCGCGGCCGCGGTTCGGGAAGGAAGAACGGTATTTTCCTGATTCCTCGAACATCCGGTAGATTGCACTTCCGTCATGGTGCTCGAGCGTATCACAGATGGACTCCAGGGACGCGATGTAGCGCTTCAGGAGGGTCAGGATATTTTCAGTATTTGTCATGCAGATCTGCTCCCACATGACAGGGGAGGAGGAGGCGATCCTCGTGATATCTTTAAAACCGCCGGCCGCCAGCCGCTTCATGATCTCGTCCTTCGAATCATTGTCATGGACAAGATTGACGAGACTGGACGCAACAAGGTGCGGGAGATGACTGATCGCGGCGACAGAAAAATCGTGCTCATGGTAATCCAGAACAAGCGGCAGGGCACCGATCGCCAGGGCGACTTCGCGGATCCGGTCGATCTGTTCCGGAGTCGATCTTGCGGTCGGAGTAATAATATAGTAGGCATTTTCGAGAAGATGGTCAGTTGAACTCTCATAACCGGTCTTTTCAGAGCCTGCCATCGGATGACCGCCAACGAAGACATCCTCATATCCGAGCCGTTCCACAGCCTTGTGGATGTCGGTCTTTGTGCTGCCGATATCCGTGATAATGGCACCCGGTTTTAAGAACGGACGGACCTTTTCCAGATACATGGCATTGTACTCCACCGGGGTACAGAGAAAGATGATGTCACATGCGGAGAGCGTCTCATCGATCCCGTCAAGGATGATATCGATCGTCCCCTCTTTCTTTGCCTGCTCAAGCTTCGAGCGGGTCCGCATGTACGCCATAATGGTAATATCTTTATTTGCGCGGCGCAGGCCTCTGGCGATCGAACCGCCGATGAGACCAAGACCGATAAAACCAAAAGTAGAATCAGACATTTTGTAATCCCTCCTTTATCTCTTCGATTTTATAACATGGGTGTGGGAATGTCAACAGAAAAAATCAACACTTTAAAGTGGCAAAATCAAGACCCGGATCATCGATGCATTTCTTATCTTTTTTCTGACTTAGAAAACTGCACGGCACTGTAACGACTGCGGAGGAGAGATCCTATTCACATTCTATAAAACTTTATAAATTGAAAACCCCGCGCTGCCATTCCATTCGCGGGCGGTGAGTTTCCGGGTGGGAGTGCTTGATCCCGGCACTCCCACCCGGAAACTCACCGCAAAACAAATCTTTCCTCAATCTCAAAAATATCGCAGAAAATAAGAAACCCACCCAGATTTTTAAAAGCTTTTCCGCCAAAACGCCCATGTTTTCCGCAATATCCCAAAAACAATCGAAAATATTTTGTGCAATTTCGATATTTAGCTTGAAAAATTCGAAAAGTTTTGGTAAAATATGACCATAGGCAATAAGCAGTATCGCCAGAACATCTGAACTCCGTAATTTGCGGAAGTCTTTTGAAAAAATGGCAAAAAAACATATACGGGAGGGATTCATATGGATATTTATGGAACAAAACAGATCCGAAATGTTGTACTTTTAGGGCACGGCGGCGCCGGTAAGACGACGGTAGCCGAGGCACTGGCTTATCTGACCGGCGTTACAAAGAGAATGGGCAAGGTTGCTGACGGAAATACGATCAGTGACTATGATAAAGAAGAGATCAAGAGACAGTTCTCGATCTCCACTACAATGGTTCCGATCGAGTACGAGGGAGCAGAAGGAAAGATCAAGATCAACCTTCTTGATACCCCGGGTTACTTCGATTTCGTTGGTGAAGTGGAAGAGGCTGTCAGCGCCGCTGACGCAGCGATCATTGTTGTAAACTGCAAGGCAGGGATCGAAGTTGGTACAGAAAAAGCATGGGATCTGTGTGAAGAATATAAACTCCCGAGAATCATATTTGTCACAAACATGGATGATGATCACGCATCCTTCCGTGAACTGATCTTAAAACTTGAGAAGAAGTTCGGAAGAAAGATCGCTCCGTTCCAGGTGCCGATCCGCGAAAACGAGAAATTCGTCGGTTTCGTAAACGCAGTCAAGATGCAGGGCCGCCGCTTTACGAACCTGTCCGATTATGAGGACTGCGAGATCCCGGAGTACACAAAGAAAAACCTCGGAATTATCCGTGACGCCCTGATCGAGGCAGTTGCCGAGACGAGTGAAGAGTACATGGAACGTTACTTCTCCGGCGAAGAATTCACGCAGGATGAGATTTATACCGCAGTACAGACTCATGTGTGCGACGGTTCGATCGTTCCGGTCATGATGGGTTCCGGAACCAACTGCCAGGGCTTCAATGCGCTGTTAAATGCGATCGACCGCTACTTCCCGTCACCGGATAAGGGCGAGTGCGTCGGCGTTGACGTATCAAACGGCGAGCATTTCACCGCAAAATACAATGACGAGGTTTCCCTCTCTGCGAGAGTATTCAAGACCATCGTTGACCCGTTTATCGGAAAATATTCCTTAATGAAGGTATGCACCGGAACATTAAAACCGGACAGCACCCTTTACAATGTAAATAAAGACGCAGAAGAAAAGATCGCAAAAGTCTACGTGCTGAGAGGCAAGGACGTGATCGAGGTTCCGGAGTTAAGGGCCGGCGATATCGGTGCTGTAGCGAAACTCTCCGTGACACAGACCGGCGATACGATCGCCCTCAGATCTGCTCCGATCGTATACCACAAACCGAAGATCTCCACACCGTACACTTATATGCGGTTTGCAGCCAAGACAAAGGGCGACGAGGACAAGATCTCCAGCGCACTCGCAAGAATGATGGAGGAGGATCTGACACTCCGCGTTGTGAACGATACGGAGAATCGTCAGAGCTTACTCTACGGAATCGGTGATCAGCAGCTCGAAGTTACAGTCAGCAAGCTTCTCGGCCGCTACAAAGTCGATGTGGAACTCTCCAAGCCGAAATTTGCGTTCCGCGAGACGATCCGCAAGAAAGTGGAAGCTCCTGGCCGCTATAAGAAACAGTCCGGCGGACATGGACAGTTCGGTGATGTCAAGATGTCCTTTGAACCGTCCGGCGACCTTGAGACCCCGTATATTTTTGAAGAGAAAGTATTCGGCGGAGCGGTTCCGAAGAACTACTTCCCGGCAGTTGAAAAAGGCGTGCAGGAATGCTGCTTAAAGGGACCTCTGGCAGGATACCCGGTAGTCGGCATCAAGGCAACTCTTCTCGATGGCTCCTACCATCCGGTAGACTCCTCCGAGATGGCGTTCAAGATGGCATCAACAATGGCCTTCAAGAAAGGATTTATGGAAGCAAATCCTGTTCTCTTAGAGCCGATCGCCTCTGTGAAAGTCGTTGTTCCGGATAAGTTCACCGGCGATGTTATGGGTGATTTGAACAGAAGAAGAGGACGCGTTCTCGGAATGAACTCTCTCCATGGCGGAAAACAGGAGATCGTGGCGGATGTCCCGATGTCCGAGATGTTCGGCTACAATACGGATCTCCGCTCCATGACTGGCGGTATCGGAGAATTCTCCTATGAATTCAGCCGTTACGAGCAGGCTCCTGGCGATGTACAGAAGAAAGAAGTGGAAGCGAGAACTGCAGGCGGAGAAGTGGACGCTTAAAGTTTTTGAAAGATAAGAATAGAGGTAACTATTCAGTAGGTCTGCTCACTTGCTGCGTTGACCGTAATAAAACATGGGACGGAAGGCAAAAATCCCATCGGCGAAGCTGATTTGGAATGGATTTTTGCACGTAACTGTGAGGACACTGAACAGTTACGAACAGACTACGAATTCAGGGATCAGCCGCAAGGCTGGTCCCCTTTTTTACGCGAACAACGAGCCAAAGTCCGCTCTTGCGCGAGACCTTGGCGACTGTCGCGATAACAAGGGGAAACTCGCGAAGCGTGTTTTCACTTGTTGAGGTCAAAAGATATTTACGTTCCGCCTGATACAGGCAAATTCCATTCCCTGCCTATTACCTTGCAGAAGAGGTAAGAGACTTCCGTGGTCTTGTTAAAATACAGACTTCCTGACCGGAGTGAGGAGATTTCCCGGAACGTTCACAGTTTTGCCGAACTTATGCCATAGTTTTCCATTGACTTCCATCTGGACAGAAAGAGAGAAAAATGGTATAGTTATTAACTGATAAGCTATAAATGCAGACGAATGAACGGAAAAATCGTTACAGTTTATGGATGATCGTTTTATGAACAAAGACTGGAACGTGACAGCCTGCTGATCGGATAAAAGATTTCCGGGATGCAGAATGCTCCGACAGAAAATGAGGAATTAGAATGAGAAAATGGTTTTTGATCATGGCCGCGGCGCTTGTACTCTGCTCCGCGTGCGGAAAGAAAGACACTTCGGTGAACGGTGTGACCCAGGAAGCGCAGGCAAGTTCAACAGAAGCGGAGAGCCTTTATAAGGAAGGAGCCGGGTATGTTGGAGAAGAAGATTATGAGAGTGCGATCGAATCACTGTTAAAATGTATTGAACTCGATCCGAATTACAGCAAAGCTTATATCCAGCTTTCCAAGGCATATATCGGAAATGAGGAATATGACGAGGCGGAGACAATCTTAAAACAGGGATATGAAAAGACGAAAGATCCGTCCCTGGAGAAAGAGCAGGAGAACTGCATCCGCTCGATCTGCCAGGTCCTGACAGACAATGAAGACTATGAGACTGCGATCCCGTGGCTCTTAAAGCTTCAGGAGATCGACGGGGTTACCGTGGAGAACTCCTTACAGCTCTCAGAAGCGTACTCCATGATGGATGACTACGAAAACGCAGTGGCAGTCCTCCAGAAAGCGGATCAGAACGATGAGAGTATTAAAAGTGCTCTGCTGGAGGCGAGAATTTCCTACGGGCAGTATTGTTATGACGAAGGGAAAAATGACCAGGCGATTGAGACTTTAAAGGCCGTGATCGATGAGGCTCCGGACCGGATCGATGCGTATTCCATGCTGATCACCGTGTATGTTGATACCGGAAAGGCAAAAGAGGCGGAGAGCATCGTCCAGAGCGGACTGGAGCGCTTTGTCAACCAGAATTCCACGGTGACGGATGAGCAGCTGGATGAATTCTTAAATTCAGCATCCTCCTATTATATGGAACTTGAGGATATGGATGCATGCCTGAAATTCTGGGAGAAGGCAGCTTCCATGAGACCTGGAAATAAGAGCTATAAAGAGGAACTGGACAGTTATCGTTCTTCCGCAGCGGATGAGGCATATGCGAAAGCAGATGAACTCCTGGAGGCCGGAGATGTGGAAGGCGCTTCCAAATATTACAAACGTGCGTTCGCACTGGCGCCGTCCAACTATGACGCGGGCGTGATCAGCGGTGGAGATTATACATATTGCCTTAACAAGGACGGTTCCTGGAGACTTGGATGGTATACGGATGAGACCGGCGGCTCTTATTACTTCAGCTCGGCGGCCGGACGCCTCTATGCGAGTGCAGTGACAGGATACCAGCAGCTTGACGGCGCGGTATATTACTTCGAGGATGACGGAAGAATGCTGGTGGACGACACGACTCCGGACGGACGTTTCGCGGATGTGGACGGAAAATTGTTGGATCACAATCCATATGAGGATGATGAGACAGCCGGCGATGAGACGGATGCTGCAGATGAAACGGAAGAAGAAACGGCGGCAGAGACCGAAGAGGAAACTTCCGCTGCGGCAAAGGAGACGACAGCGGCGGTAAAAGAAACTGTGAAGGAGACCACAAAGGCAAATCCGCAGCCGACACAGGCAGCAGCCGTAAATTCCGGAAATCTGAAACTGAATGCCGATACGCTCCAGGAGGCAAGCGACAAGGGCGGAACAAACACTTACGAGAAGACGGAACTCTTTGACGGATCGACTGGAAAACTTACGATGGGCGATGTATATAACTGTCTGTCCAAATACGGAAAGACCGAGTGGGTATCCCAGAAGCTTCCGTATGAGCTGAAAGTTGCAAACGTAAAGGTATGGATCCTTCCGGGCGACAACTGGAATACAACAGGACTTGTCATCAAGGATGCATCCCAGTACTTCGAGGTCCTGAAGAAGAAAGCACTTCCTGACAATGTACAGTTTGCGGTCGAGTTTGACTCCTCCGCAGCCGATAAGCTGGATATCAGCAAGGTGAGACGTACGAACGGAAACTAAAAATTGCAATAATATAAGAAGGGGCGGGAATCCCGGCAGAAGTGTCAGGGTTCCCGCCCTTTTTCCAGTTTGCGCGAACAGCGAGCCAAAGTCCGCACTTTCTTATGAAACTAAAAAGCGCCGCCTGGGATCCATAATAGAAACCGGGCGGCGTAAAAGATTTTCTGAAATTCAGGATTACAGAAGTCCCTCGTTGTACTTTCTGATGAGCTTCTGGATCTTGTCTGTCGGGGACAGGGAGTTTCCGATGGAAACGTCGTGGTTTAAGGAGTTGATGATGGCAGCAATGTACTTGCTCATATCAGCTTCCACATACCATTCCTTTGTGAAGAGTTCCGGGGAACGGTAGTTTAAGTTTGTTGTGACAACGCTGTCGATATAACCCTTCTGGTAGAACTCGTCGAATTTGTCGAAGCCTGCAGTGAAGAGACCGAAGGTACAGCATACAACAACCTTCTCAGCTTTGCGCTCCTTTAACTCTTTTGCGGTGTCGAGCATGCTCTCGCCGGATGCGATCATATCGTCGACAACGATCACAGTCTTTCCTTCTACAGAGCTTCCGAGGAACTCATGGGCAACGATCGGGTTTCTTCCGTTGATGACCTTGGAGTAGTCTCTTCTCTTGTAGAACATACCCATATCAACGCCGAGGTTGTTGGCGAGGTATACGGCACGGCTCATAGCACCCTCATCCGGGCTGATGACCATTAAGTGGTCTTTATCGATCTTTAAGGTATTGTCATGTTTAAACAGTGCTTTCACGAACTGGTAAGTCGGCATGAAGTTGTCAAGGCCGGATAACGGGATCGCGTTCTGGACACGCGGGTCATGCGCATCAAATGTGATGATGTTGGACACGCCCATGCTTACTAACTCTTCCAGTGCCATTGCGCAGTCTAAAGACTCTCTGTGAGTACGTTTGTGCTGACGGCTCTCATAAAGGAACGGCATGATCACGTTGATGCGGTGTGCAGTTGATGCGGTCGCACCGATGATCCTCTTTAAGTCCTGGTAGTGGTCATCCGGGGACATGTGGTTTACATATCCGGACATCTTGTAGGTGAGAGAGTGGTTTGTCACATCGACCATGCAGAAAATATCGGTTCCGCGAACAGACTCATTTACGATTCCCTTTGCTTCACCGCTTCCGAAACGCGGGCATGCGCAGTCGAGAAGGTAGGAGTCAACATCGTAGCCGCGGTACTGTAAATTGCCCTGACGGCGAATTAATTCTTCCGTATCGTTGCGGCGGAAGTTTACGATGTGGTCATTGACTTTCTGCGCAAGATCACGGCAGCTCTCAAGAGCAGCGATCTTAAGCGGTGCGAGCGGCAGACGGTCGTTGAAAACGTACTGATTAGACATGTCAGATAATCCTCCGATTTTTAGTGGTGCGGTCTGATCTCTTGTCAGGTCAGACTGTCCGATCATATTTTTGACCTGCATTTCCTTATTATACGGGATGAGCAGGCATTCCACGCCGAGTATACCATTTTCGGACATTTTTCGTCAATAGTTTCGCATGAAAATTCGTCAGAACATTCCTTTACAAATTGGAGGAAGATTGGTATGATTGTGTTTAGAACCATGCAGGAAGGGAAAATAAAGTGAAATATCAGGGACATAAAATTACGGCAGTCGCTCCCGGTTCCATCGCAGAAGAACTGGAACTGGAGCCGGGCGATGTGCTTCTTACCATAGACGGGGAGGAACTGGAAGATATCTTCGACTATGATTATATGACGGACGCTGAGAGCTTCGTGATGGTCGTCCGGAAAGCAGACGGCGAAGAGTGGGAACTTGAGATCGAGAGCGGCGGGGAGGACTTAGGACTCACCTTCGAGAACGGACTCATGAGTGACTACAAGTCATGTTCCAACAAGTGCATATTCTGCTTTATCGACCAGATGCCGCCGGGAATGCGTGAAACTCTCTACTTTAAGGACGATGACTCGAGACTTTCGTTCCTCCAGGGAAACTACATCACCCTGACAAATATGAAGGACAAGGATATCGAGCGTATCATCCGTTTCCATCTGGCTCCGATCAATATCTCGGTCCAGACGATGAACCCGGAGCTGCGCTGCAAAATGCTCCACAACCGGTTTGCGGGGGAGGCGTTAAAGAAGATCGACCGGCTTTACGAGGCGGAGACGGAGATGAACGGGCAGATCGTTCTCTGCAAAGGCGTCAATGACGGAAAGGAACTGGCGTACACGATCGAGCAGCTCTCAAAGTATGCGCCGGTAATGCAGAGTGTGTCGGTTGTTCCGGTCGGACTCTCGAAATACCGTGACGGCCTTTATCCGCTGGAACCGTTTACAAAGGAAGATGCCTGTGAGGTCATCGACCTGATCGAAAAATGGCAGAAGATCAATTATGAGCGCCACGGGATCCATTTTATCCATGCAAGCGACGAGTGGTATATTCTGGCGGAACGGGAGATGCCGGAGGAAGGACGCTATGACGGATACATCCAGCTGGAAAATGGCGTCGGCATGCTGCGTCTCCTTCAGGAAGAGGTGATGGACGCCCTGGACGGGAAGAAGGACGACGGGGTGAAGGAAGAACTCTCGATCGCGACGGGATACCTGCCGTACCCGTATCTGGAAAAGCTTGTGAGGGAGATCGAAAAGGTCTATCCGGGACGAAACGTCCATGTATATCGGATCCGGAATGACTTCTTCGGGGAGAAGATCACGGTGGCCGGCCTCATCACGGGGCAGGATCTGATCGCACAGCTGAAAGAAAGACCGCTGGGAGAGAGATTGCTTCTTCCGGCCGTCATGTTCAAAAGCGGAGAAGATGTTTTCCTGGATGACATCACAAAGACCCAGGCGGAAGATGCTTTACAGATTCCGATAAATATAGTAAAATCAAGCGGATATGACCTTGTCGATGCGATCCTCGATCCGGAAGCGGCGAGAGAGCAGACTGCGGAACACGGGGCATATGAGCTTACAATGAAAGACGCCGGACTCACGGAAGACGGAGAAGTCATTCCGGACTGGGACGGCGAAGTATAGAAATGAGGAAAAAATATGAGTAAACCAGTAGTGGCGATCGTCGGCAGACCGAATGTGGGAAAATCCACACTCTTTAATGTACTTGCCGGCAGCACGATCTCGATCGTAAAAGATACTCCGGGTGTGACAAGAGACCGTATTTATGCGGACTGCACCTGGTTAAACAACAACTTTACCCTGATCGATACAGGCGGAATCGAGCCGGATTCCAAGGACATCATCCTTGCCCAGATGCGGGAACAGGCTCAGATCGCGATCGATACCGCGGACGTGATCATTTTCATCGTCGATGTCCGCCAGGGACTTGTTGACGCGGATTCCAAGGTTGCGGACATGCTCAGAAAGTCCAAGAAACCGGTCGTTCTTGCGGTCAACAAAGTGGACAGTATGGCAAAATTCGGAAATGATGTATACGAATTCTACAACCTCGGAATCGGCGATCCGGTTCCGGTATCCGCAGCGTCGAGACTCGGTCTCGGTGAGCTCCTTGACGAGGTAGTAAAATACTTCCGTGAGGACCAGTATGACGACAGCGAGGACGACCGTCCGAGGATCGCGATCGTCGGAAAACCGAATGTCGGAAAATCTTCCATTATCAATAAGCTTCTCGGCGAGAACCGTGTGATCGTGTCCAACATCGCCGGAACAACGAGAGATGCCGTTGATACGGAGATCGTGAGAAACGGCACGGAATATATCTTTATCGATACGGCCGGTCTCAGAAGAAAGAGCAAGATCAAAGAGGATATCGAGCGCTACAGCATCATCCGCACGGTAACAGCCGTTGAGCGCGCTGACGTGGTCCTCATGGTCATCGACGCCGTTGAGGGGATCACCGAGCAGGATGCGAAGATCGCCGGGATCGCCCATGACCGCGGAAAAGGCGTGATCGTTGTTGTCAACAAGTGGGATGCGATCGAGAAGAATGATAAGACGATCTATGAGTACACAAGAAAATTAAAAGAGACCCTGTCCTATATGCCGTATGCGGAGTATATCTTCGTGTCCGCCCTGACCGGACAGAGAATGGAAAAACTCTTTGAGCTGATCGATATGGTCCGCGAGAACCAGACGCTCCGTGTGGCGACCGGCGTCTTAAACGAGATCGTGACAGAAGCTGTCGCGATGCAGCAGCCGCCGTCCGATAAGGGCAAACGCTTAAAGATCTACTATGTGACCCAGGTTGCGGTAAAACCGCCGACCTTCGTAATTTTCGTGAACGATAAGGAGTTAATGCATTTCTCCTACACGAGATACCTGGAAAACAAGATCCGTGAGGCCTTTGGCTTCCGCGGAACATCCCTGAAATTCATCATCCGTGAGAGGAAGGAGAAGGATTAAGCGATGGGCAGAGTGCTTTGTCTTGTTATAGGTTATGTGTTTGGATTATTCCAGACAGGATATCTTTACGGGAAGATGAACCATATCGATATCAGAAATTACGGCAGCGGAAACTCCGGAACGACAAACGCGCTCCGGGTTCTCGGAAAGAAGGCGGGACTCATCGTCTTTGCGGGCGACTTTTTAAAGACTGTTTTCGCATGTCTTGCAGTCCGGATCATCTTTAAAGCAAGCCCGGATACAGACCTCTACGTGCTCTATGCGGGTCTCGGAGTTGTCCTTGGACATAATTTCCCGTGCTATCTGCACTTTAAAGGCGGAAAAGGGATCGCATCCATGGCGGGGATCCTCGTGTCCATGGACTGGCGCGTGACGCTCGTCTGTGCGGCTCTGTTCCTCGGCGCTGTGATCATCACAAGATATGTGTCCCTGGGATCGATCCTGGTCGTGATCTCATTCTTCATCCAGATGCTGATCTATGGATCACGGGGGGATTACCGTGTGTCCGAAGGAAGTCTCATGGAGTTTTTTGCCATCTCCTTTATTCTGATGGCGATGGCGATCTGGAGACACAGGGCAAATATTAAACGACTGTTATCCGGTACGGAGAATAAGCTCTGGGGCGGAAAGAAATAAACCGGCATCAGGTGCGTACATAAGAAAATCAACCTTAGGGCGTAGAAAAAGGAGTTCCTGAACATGGAAAAGATTGGTATTATCGGTTCCGGTACATGGGGAACCGCAATTGCGGTACTGCTGGTAAATAACGGACATGAGGTGACACTCTGGTCCGCGATCCCGGCAGAGATCGAGGAGATGGCAAAGACAAGGACCCACAGGAATCTTCCGGGTGTGACACTTCCGGAAGGACTCATCTATACTGCGGATCTTGAAAAGGCGATGGCGGATAAAGATCTTCTTGTGATGGCAGTCCCGTCTGTTTTCGTGCGCAGTACGGCGCAGAAGATGAAACCGTTCTGTAAGGATGGCCAGCTCATTGTCGATGTCGCAAAGGGGATCGAGGAGAATACTCTCGATACAATGACACAGATCATCAAAGAGGAGCTCCCGATGGCTGAGACGGCCGTTCTCTCCGGACCGAGCCACGCGGAAGAGGTAAGCCGCGGACTCCCAACGCTCTGTGTTGCGGGATCCCACAAAAAGAAGATCGCGGAGTATATCCAGTCCACCTTCATCAGTCCGGTATTCCGTGTATACACGAGTCCGGATGTCCTGGGGATCGAGACAGGAGCAGCGTTGAAGAACGTTGTTGCCCTGGCGGCCGGGATCGCTGACGGTCTTGGTTACGGGGACAATGCAAAAGCGGCCCTCATCACCCGCGGAATGGCGGAGATCGCGAGACTTGGCGTTGCCATGGGCGGAAAATATCAGACTTACACAGGACTCTCCGGGATCGGAGACCTGATCGTGACATGTGCAAGCATGCACAGCAGAAACCGCCGTGCCGGGATCCTCATCGGAAAAGGATACACGATGGAGGAAGCCATGAAGGAAGTCCAGATGGTGGTGGAAGGCGTTTATTCCGCAAAGGCTGCGAGAGCGCTTGCAAAGAAATATAACGTCTCCATGCCGATCGTTGAACAGGTCAACGAGGTCCTGTTTGAAGGAAAACCGGCGAAAGAGGCCGTTGCTGACCTGATGCTCCGCGACAAGCGCATCGAGCACAGCGACCTTCCGTGGGAATAAAGATCCGGACAGACCTGCCGCATGAGTGAATAAAAACATCCCCCTCGCGCATACACTGAAACAGTATATGCGAGGGGGTATTTTTATGGATGATTTCCATGTATACAAGGATATCGAGGCGAGGACGGGCGGCGAGATCTATGTGGGCGTCGTGGGACCCGTGCGCACCGGGAAATCTACGTTTATCAAGCGGTTTATGGAACTTCTCGTTCTCCCGAACCTTCCGGACGGGCAGAAAAAATCGCAGACTAGGGATGAACTCCCGCAGAGCGCCGCTGGGAAGACGATCATGACCACGGAGCCGAAGTTTATCCCGAAGGAGGCGGCGGAGCTGGAACTCGCGGAGGGGATCCGGGCGAAGGTGCGGCTCATCGACTGCGTGGGATTTATGGTGGAAGGCGCCGCAGGACACACGGAAAACGGGGAGGAACGGCTTGTGAAGACTCCCTGGTACGACTACGAGATCCCCTTTACCCAGGCGGCGGAGATCGGGACGAGAAAGGTGATCCGGGACCATTCCACCATCGGTATTGTCGTGGCCTGCGACGGGAGCTTCGGGGAGCTTACCAGGGAGGACTTCCGGGAAGCGGAAGAGCAGACAATCTCAGAGCTAAAGGAGATCGGAAAGCCGTTCCTGATCGTGCTCAATTCCACGAGACCGTATGCGGCGGATACGAAAGCGCTGGCGCTTAAGATGGAAAACCAGTACGGAGTTCCGGTCCGGGCGGCAAACTGTGAGCAGTTAAAGAAGGAGGACATTGAGGAGATCCTGGGGACAGTCCTTCTGGAGTTCCCCGTGACGGAACTCGACCTCGAGATCCCGAAGTGGGCGGAGATCCTGCCGGATACCCATGCGATCAAGGCGGACATGATCGCGGAGGCGGAAAAGCTTTTAAAACGTTCTGTTCAGATGAAAGATGTGCCGAAGGAGACGGTCCCGGAAGAAGACCGGGCGGTGAAAAAGCTGATCGCGGATGAACTCGATCTTGCGAGCGGGCGCGTGACGATCCGGGTCGTCGTCGACGAGAATGCGTACTTTGAGGTCCTGAGCGACATCTCCGGACTGCCGGTGCGCGATGAATACAGCCTGTTTAAGATCCTAAAAGATTCAGCGGAGATGCAGGGCGAGTATGAGAAGGTGAAAAATGCCCTGGCGGAGGTCCGGCAGAAAGGATACGGCATCGTCCTGCCGGATAAGACGGAGATTTCCCTGGATGAGCCGGAGCTGATCCGCCACGGCAGCAAATACGGGGTGAAGATCCATGCCCAGGCTCCGTCCATCAATCTTATCAAAGCGCGGATCGAGACGGAGATCGCCCCGATCGTCGGAAACGAGCAGCAGGCGAAGGATCTGATCGCGTACATAAAGGACGGGGAAGCGACGGAGGACGGCGTCTGGGATACGAATATCTTTGGAAAATCTGTGGAACAGATCGTGGAGGACGGCATGCAGGCGAAGATCTCCCAGATGACAGAGGATTGCCAGATGAAACTCCAGGATACGCTACAGAAAATTATCAATGACAGTAATGGAGGAATGATTTGCATAATTATCTGAAATTTGCTATAATAGATACAAATAATACAGCTGATTTGCAGCGCGAGGAGGGGTTCCATGAAACTGACATTTATCGGCGCGGATCATGAAGTGACTGGCAGCTGCCATTATCTCAATGCGGCTGGAAAAAACATCCTGATCGATTATGGTATGGAACAGGGCGGAAACGTCTATGAGAATGCGGATCTTCCAATCCCGTTCTCCGATGTGGATTACATCTTTATCACCCACGCCCATATCGACCACACGGGCCTTTTGCCGTTGATCTACGCGAAGGGCTTCAAGGGTCAGATCTTTGCGACCCAGGCGACCTGTGATCTCTGCAACATTATGTTAAAGGACAGTGCCCACATCCAGGAGATGGAGGCAGAGTGGAAGAACAGAAAGGCGAGACGTGCCGGAAATCCGGAAGTTCAGGCACTCTACACGGTCAATGACGCTGAGGGCGTCTTAAAGCACTTTGTCCCGTGCCACTACGGCGATATCCTGACGATCTGTGAAGGGATCGAGGTACGCTTTACTGATGTCGGCCATCTGCTCGGCTCCGCGTCCATCGAGATCTGGATCGACGAGGACGGCGTAAAGAAAAAGATCGTGTTCTCCGGCGATATCGGAAACAAGAATAAGCCGCTGATCAAGGACCCGCAGTATACGGATGAGGCGGATTATGTGGTGATGGAGTGCACTTACGGCGACCGCTCCCACGACAGGACCCATGAGCACATCGAGGAGTTCGCGAAGATCATCCAGAGAACTTTGGACCGCGGAGGAAATGTTGTGGTCCCGGCCTTTGCGGTGGGCAGGACTCAGGAGATCCTTTACTTTATCCGTAAGATCAAGGAAGAGGGACTCGTCACCGGACATGACGGATTCCCGGTCTATGTGGACAGCCCGCTGGCTGTCGAGGCGACCCATGTGTTCAATAAAAACATTTCCGAGTGCTTTGACGAGGAGGCAATGGATCTTGTGAACCGGGGTATCAATCCGATCGGATTCCCCGGACTGAAACTTTCCGTCAGCAGTGACGATTCCAAGGCTATAAACTTCAATTCAGAGCCGAAGGTCATTGTTTCCGCGGCAGGTATGTGTGATGCCGGACGAATCCGCCACCACTTAAAACATAACCTCTGGAGGCAGGAATGTACGATCGTATTCGCCGGATATCAGGCTATCGGAACGCTTGGGCGAAGCCTGATTGATGGTGCGGAGGTCGTAAAGCTCTTCGGTGAGACGATCGACGTGGAAGCGGAGATCGTGAGGTTAGACGGACTTTCCGGTCACGCGGACAGGGAGGGACTTCTCACCTGGATCAATGCATTCAAGAAGAAACCGGGCCGCGTGTTTATGGTACACGGCGATGACCTTGTGTGCACGAAGTTCGCGAATCTCCTGCGGTCAGACTACGACCTTGTGGCGGATGCCCCGTTCTCGGGATCGGAGTTCGATCTGGCAGCGGGTGTATGGCTCAAACAGACCGTCGGCGTTCCGATCCAGAAGGAGACTGCAAGACAGAAGGAGAACAAGTCGATCTTCGCTCTTCTCGTGGCTGCAGGAGAACGTCTGGTGCGGATCATCCAGAAGAACCGCGACTGTGCAAACAAGGATATCAAGAAGTTTACGGCGGAGGTCAATGCACTCTGCGAAAAATGGGATCTCTGACTGCGGCTTATGACTGAGTGAGCCCGGAATATCATGAAATAAGACATCCTGAGAGGAAACAATACGACATGAAAGTGACACTTTATACAGACGGAGCGGCCCGCGGAAACCCGGACGGGCCGGGCGGATACGGAGCAGTGCTTCAGTTTATCGATAAAAACGGGGTTCTCCACGAGAAGGAGCTGTCCGCGGGATATGTGCGGACCACCAATAACCGGATGGAGCTGATGGCCGCGATCGCGGGACTTGAGGCGTTAAACAGGTCTTGTGAGGTGGACCTCTATTCGGATTCGAAATATCTGGTGGATGCCTTCAACCAGAAATGGATCGATGGCTGGGTGAGAAACAACTGGGTCCGCCCGAAGACAGGACCGGTGAAGAACTCGGACCTCTGGAAACGGCTGCTTGCCGCGATGAACCCGCATAAAGTGACGTTCCACTGGGTCAAAGGCCACGACGGACATCCCGGAAACGAGCGCTGTGACCGGCTGGCCACCGGCGCCGCGGACGGAGGGAATCTGCTGGTGGATGAAGGAGTAGGAAACTAGGACTGTCAAATGCCCGGGTATTCCAGTATGAAAGTCCGCTGGTCTGCACGGTCGCTTGATGACACTTTTTACAAAAGTCTTACAATCTATTACTAATTTGCGTTTTTTGTTCACAAAGATCTTCCGATATGGTATCTTTTTAGTAGAATGACAGCAGCTGTAAAAGGGGCTGTAACTGTGAGAGTACCGAACAGTTACAAGAGACTGAAAAGAGCGGGAGAGAGCATATATGGGCAGACGCAGAATATGGTTGATCATTATCGGGATCCTGATAGCCGGGGTATCCATCACGTGGGCAGTGGAACGGTTTGTTTCCTCACGGGGAGTGGATACCGCGGCTGTCGTTGGTTTTGAGGCGGATGCCCTGCCGCAGGGGCCTGTGGACGCGGGAAATCCCTATGCGGTAGAAAACAGGATGAAGGCGGCGGGAACGCCGGATCCACAGGCTCCGGAAGATGCGGAAGTCAGTGCCCTTGCAATGGCAGAGAATGAGATGGCAGTGGAGGAGAGCGAAACAGGGGCAGCGGCGGAGAACGCAGCAAAAGATCTGCAGGCTTCTGAGGAGACCGTGAAATCCCCGCTGGAAACAGGCAGTGCCGTTTCGGAGGCACAGAAGAACGAGAAATCTGCGGCGGAATATACGCTCTCAGACTTTAAAGAACGTCTTGAGACGGCGCGGACCGAGGCGGAAAAATACCAGGATGATCCGTCGATGAGCCAGACTTCCCGGTATGCTGCGGCGGAGTATGTGCGGAATCTCTGGGACCGGGAGCTGAATATAATCTACGCAGAGATCCACAAAGCGATGGACGAGAATGCGGCGGAATCGCTCCGGCACGAGGAGGTGGAGTGGATCAAAAAGAGGGATCTTGCGGCAGATAAGGCCAGCGCAAAAAGATCCGGTACACCTGCCCAGAGCGTCGAGTATGTCCGGACATCGGCCAATATGACAATGGACCGGTGCTATGAACTCTTAAAGAGCTATGGGGACTATCTGGAACCTGGGGAAGATCCGGGGGAAAAGTAAAAAACATCTTGCCAACCGAACAAGAAACGATTATAGTATAAGTTATGAGAATCTGCGCCAAAGACCGGACCACCGGCTTTACGGGCAGATTACGAAAAAATAATATTATAGAAACTGTACAAATGTGTCATTTTAAACACAGGCGTCTGAATTTTGGACAGCCGGAAAAGGAGGCGTTTTTATGTCCGCATTTTTCGCATCATTTGTTTCAACAGCCGTCAAAGCTGTGATTCTGGCCGCAGTTGCCCTGGCGGGAATCGTTCTGGGTAAGAAATTCAGAGATAAAAAAAGTACACAACAGTAACCAGGAGGCAGTACCATGCAGAAATATGGTGTAAACGAACTGAGGAGAATGTTCCTTGAATTCTTCGAGAGCAAGGGACATCTTGCGATGAAGAGTTTCTCCCTCGTTCCGCACAACGATAACAGCTTACTTTTGATCAACTCCGGTATGGCACCGTTAAAGCCGTACTTCACAGGACAGGAGATCCCGCCGAGACGCAGAGTCACCACATGTCAGAAATGTATCCGTACCGGCGATATCGAGAATATCGGTAAGACAGCCCGCCACGGCACATTCTTTGAGATGCTGGGTAACTTCTCCTTCGGCGATTACTTCAAGACAGAAGCGATCCACTGGGCATGGGAGTTCCTGACAGAGTGCGTGGGAATCCCGGCTGACCGTCTCTACCCGTCTGTTTATCTTGATGACGATGAGGCCTTCCGTATCTGGAATGAGGAGATCGGTATCCCGAAAGAGCGGATCTATCGTTTCGGCAAGGAAGACAACTTCTGGGAACATGGCGCAGGTCCGTGCGGTCCGTGTTCTGAGATCTACTATGACCGCGGAGAGAAGTATGGAACAGGTCCGGAGGACGTTATGGGCGGCGAAGGAGACCGTTTCATGGAAGTATGGAATGTTGTATTCTCCCAGTTCAACAATGACGGACACGGAAATTACACCGATCTGATCCAGAAGAACATCGATACTGGTATGGGACTTGAGAGACTGGCTGTTGTCTGCCAGGATGTTGCATCCCTTTTCGACGTAGATACAAACCGCGCTCTGATGGACGAGGTGGGCACTCTGGCTCACTGCAGATACGAGGAGGACGACAAGAAAGATGTTTCCCTCCGTATCATCGCTGACCACGTAAAGAGCTGCACATTTATGGCATCTGACGGGATCATGCCGTCCAACGAGGGCAGAGGCTATGTATTCCGCAGACTTTTAAGAAGAGCTGCACGTCACGGACGTATCCTCGGGATCGAAGGAAACTTCATGACAAAGCTCGCCCAGGTTGTGATCGACCTCTCCAAGGACGGTTATCCGGAACTGGAAGAGAAGAAAGATATGATCCTCCGCGTCATCGACCAGGAGGAGGAGCGCTTCGCAAACACGATCGACAAAGGACTTGAGATCCTTGCTGACCTTGAAAAAGACATGGAAGCAAAGGGAACAAAAGTCCTTGCAGGTGAGGATGCGTTCAAACTTTACGATACTTACGGATTCCCGATCGATCTGACAAAGGAGATCCTTGACGATAAGGGACTCACTGTCGATGAGGAAGGTTTCCACAAGGCAATGCAGGTTCAGAGAGAGACTGCGAGAAGCGCCAGAAAGACTACAAACTACATGGGACGCGACGATATCTACCAGAAACTCGACGCATCCTTAACATCCGCTTTTGTCGGATATGATAAGCTCGAAGCTGAGTCCAGACTGACAGCTCTTGTAAGACTTGCTTCCGATGAAGAGGGCGAGGATGAGATCACAGACGCAGTGACAGACGGCGAGAAGGCATGTGTCATCACATCCGAGACTCCGTTCTACGGAACCATGGGTGGTCAGGTCGGCGATCGCGGCGTGATCGAGAGCGCAAACGGCAAGTTCGAGGTAGAAGATACGATCCACCTTCAGGGCGGAAAGATCGGACACATCGGACACATGGTAAGCGGTATGTTCCAGACAGGCGAGGCGGTAACTCTGAAGGTAGATGAGGAGAACCGTGCCCTGATCGGAAGAAACCACAGTGCGACCCACATCCTCCATAAGGCTCTGAGAACCGTTCTCGGAACTCATGTTGAGCAGGCTGGCTCCCTTGTGACAAGAGACAGACTTCGTTTCGACTTCACTCATTTCTCCGCGATGACTCCGGCTGAGATCAAGGAAGTAGAAGCGATCGTAAATAAAGAAATCCGTGCGGCACTTCCGGTGGTTACAGACGTTATGGGTCTGGAGGACGCGAAGAAGACAGGCGCGATGGCGCTCTTCGGCGAGAAGTACGGCGATAAGGTCCGTGTCGTAAGAATGGGAGACTTCTCCACAGAGCTCTGCGGCGGAACCCATGTAAAGAATACTTCTGAGATCAGCTGTTTCAAGATCCTCTCTGAGGCTGGCGTTGCAGCAGGTGTGAGACGTATCGAGGCACTGACCTCCGACGGTCTGATCCATCATTATGAGAATGTGGAGCAGGAGCTTCATGCGGCAGCGGCTGCAGCAAAATCCACTCCGGCAGACTTACAGACAAAGATCGAGTCCATGATGGAGGAGATCAAGGCGCTTCACTCTGAGAATGAGAAGTTAAAGAGCAAACTTGCCAAAGAGGCAATGGGCGATGTTATGGATCAGGTTCAGGATGTGAAGGGCGTAAAAGTTCTCGCAGTCCGCGCAGACGGCGTTGATATGAATGGTCTGAGAAACTTGGGCGACCAGTTAAAGGAGAAGCTTGGCGAGGGCGTTGTTGTGATCGCATCTGTTCTCGACGGCAAGGTAAACCTGATGGCTGCTGTGACCGATGAGGCCCAGAAGAAGGGCGCTCATGCAGGAAACCTCATCAAGGCGATCGCAGGCCTTGTAGGCGGCGGCGGCGGTGGACGTCCGAACATGGCGCAGGCCGGCGGAAAGAAACCGGAGGGCGTTGCGGACGCACTCGCAAAGGTTGCGGAAGTCGTTTCTGAGCAGGTAAAATAAGTTAAGAATTAAGGCTGTTTCAAGCCTTTTTGATGCCGGGCTGTGCAAGGTTGCCCGGCATCAAAAATAAATTTGAAAAAAATGCATTTTTCTAGTAAAAATAGGTTGACGAATGTGTAATTTATGATATAATCATACCAGTGCTAAAAAATACCCAAACAGTTGTATTATGCACAATTACACAACTGGAGGGAGGTTAGG
>ERZ1106969.214-NODE-214-length-66991-cov-87.456675_pt1 | contig 66991 bp, 45 predicted proteins | sample MGYA00403685_ERZ1106969 | MGnify/ENA primary metagenome ERZ1106969 (study PRJEB35170, sample SAMEA104062416) | human gut metagenome | biome: human gut; feature: human-associated habitat; material: faeces | place: Denmark | collected 2012-05-18 ...
ATTGGAAAGACATATCTCATCGCACCATTGCCACAGAGCGCATAATGGGTACAGACCCTTATGGAAGACCTGCATGGGAGTATCGGTTCACAGGAGGGATTGATGAAATGGCAGAAAGTCTCCGAACACGGCTCTCCCTTGAAATGGAACAACGTATCGACCGTAAACTATATGAGACTGGTATACCGATGACAGAAACAGAGCGAGAGGCAGAAGCAGAGAAACAGCTTCGCAAGTTGGGTATTACCATAAGTCGGGAAGAAAAAATAGAGAAGACAAAGACAGAAGACAAGGACATAAACGATGCCTATAACCTCATGCCCGACAGTATCAGGAAGCAACTGCCTAAACTTTACAGCACGGAAAAGGAACTCATAGGCGATAAGGTTGCCTATGCACGCTATTTCTTCCCAATGGGAGCATACACAGCCTACCTTCTGGAATATGACCCTAAGAGCCGCATTGGTTTCGGTGCTGTCACGATGGGTTATGGCTGGGAGCTTGGCAATATGTCCCTCGATGAGATGGAAGGCGTAAAAGTAAGAGGACTGGGCATTGAACGTGACCTGTATTTCTCTCCTAAGAAATTGCACGAGATAGCCGAACTGGAAGAAATAGTCAGGGGACAATATACCAAAGAAGATGTGGTAGCAGAGGTAATCAAGGAAGAAGTGGTAACAAAGACAGAGATAAACGATAAGGTTAAGGAAACTGTAGCCGTTGCTTCTGAGAACGATACGCAGATAATGGAAGATACCATTTCTGTCGGCGAGACAACTCCATCACAACCGTCATCATCAGAGTCCGCCCCACAACAATTAGTATCAGAACAGCCTTCCATAACTGTTGAACCTGCACCCGAAGGCGTACCCGCTTTGACACTTCATCATCAATACGAGCAGGAACCACAGGAAATCCGTACGGATATTGAAGCCCCAAGAGAGATGAACGGACAGACGATATTCTTTGACGACGATCATCATCCGGTGGTGGACAATAACATGGAAGACATCGGACAACCAGAGCAGCTGTCACTATTTGCCCCAGAGGAATACAGCCTTTGGACAAGAGAAGTTACCCGTGTGAACCATGAAATCAAGGATAATTCAGGAACTTCACAGACACGCCGTCCTATAACACAAACTGCTCCCCAGAAACCATCGGAGTCCAAGAAACAAAAGTCAGTAACCTCTCCTCAACGTCGTACCCGTAGTAGCAGGAAAGCAGCTTCTATCTCTTCACGTGAGCCGTCACTTTTCGACTTCATGAACGAAGCCGAGGAGCGCAAGCCGCAGCCAATAGCAGAAGTCAGAAAGGAGTTTGACGCTTCCCCACGCCCTTTTCTCTCTTCGCCGGACTCTCATCTGAGAGACGGCTCCATTGTCGTGCAGAAAGGTCAGGTGGGGTTTCTTTCTGACTTAAAGCGACATCCAACCTTTAACCCGATGGACTTGCCGTATGCACAGCTTTCCCGACTCAAAGCCTATATCGAGATACGGGAGTGCTATCACCGTCTCTATGACTACGAGGCAGAGAACCATGCAGAAGATAGAGAAGACCGTAGCAGACTCAATCACTTGTATGATGACTATGTTGCACGCTGGGGCTACTTCAATCAGAAAGCGAACACCGACATCATCAAGATGGATGCTACAGGCGTGGAAATGCTCTTCTTGGAACGCTCCGAGAACGGCAGGTACGTCAAGGCAGACATCTTTGACCATCCAACGGCATTTTCTACTACGGAACTGACCGTTGCCACAGACCCGATGGAGGCACTGGGTGCATCGCTCAACAAGTACGGCACGGTGGAACTTGACTACATGAGTTCGCTTTTACCTGATATGGAGGAAAGCGACATCATTTCTTCCTTGGAAGGTCGCATCTATTTCAATCCCGAAGAGAATGCTTACGAGGTAGCAGACAAGTTCATTTCGGGCAATGTAATAGAAAAGGCGGAGCGTATCGAGTCGTGGCTCTTGAACCATCCCGACCACGAAGAGGCAAAGCAGAGCCTTGCTGCCCTGCGTGCAGCCACGCCAACACCCATTCCTTTTGCGGACCTTGACTTCAATCTCGGTGAACGCTGGATACCTGCCAAAGTCTATGGCAGGTTTGCCTCAGAGTTTTTCGGGACGGATATTGGTGTATCCTACCATTCCAACATGGACGAGTACAGCATTATCTGCGACCATAAGAATGCCAATATCTGGCACAAGTATGCCGTACAAGGTGAGTTCCGCCGCTATGACGGTATCAATCTCTTAAAGCATGCCCTACACAATACCATTCCCGACATCAACAAGAGCAAGGAGGTGACAGATAAGGTTACGGGAGAGACCAAGACCATCAAAGTAAGGGACGGACATGCCATACAGATGGCAAATGCCAAGATTGAAGAAATCAGACAGGGCTTTGTCGATTGGCTCGGACGGACACCTGACACGTTCAAGCAGCAGTTATCCGACCGTTACAACCGCCTTTTCAATTGCTTTGTGCGACCCAACTTTGACGGTACGCACCAGACTTTTCCCGACCTTGACCTCAAACGATTGGGTATTGATGACCTTTACAAGAGTCAGAAGGATGCCGTATGGATGCTCAAAACCAACGGTGGCGGTATATGTGACCACGAGGTGGGAGCGGGTAAGACACTCATCATGTGTACGGCAGCCTACGAGATGAAACGCTTGGGACTGGCAAACAAACCGATGATTATCGGTCTGAAGGCAAACGTATTCGACATTGCTGATACCTTTAGGAAAGCTTATCCCAATGCTAAGGTACTCTATCCAGGTAAGAACGATTTCAGCAAGCAGAACCGACAGCGTATTTTTAACGACATCAAGAATAACGATTGGGATTGTATTATCTTGACGCACGAACAGTTCGGCATGATACCGCAGGCCTTGGAGATACAGGAAGCGATTATGCAGAAGGAACTGGACTCCGTGGAAGAGAATCTCGAAGTGTTGCGACAACAAGGAAGAGACATCTCCCGTGGGATGCTCAAAGGCTTGGAGAAGCGCAAGCAGACACTTGAAGCCAAGTTGCAGAACATACAGGACAGCATCGCCGAAAGAAAAGACGATGCTGTGGACTTCAAGATGATGGGTATCGACCACCTCTTTGTCGATGAGTCGCACCAGTTCAAGAACCTGATGTTCAACACCCGCCACGACAGGGTGTCGGGCTTGGGCAATCCCGACGGCTCACAGCGTGCCCTAAACATGCTCTTTGCTATTCGTACCATACAAGAAAGGTCTGGCAAGGACTTGGGAGCCACTTTCCTTTCGGGAACGACCATCTCCAATAGCCTGACGGAGTTGTATCTCCTGTTCAAGTATCTCCGTCCACAGGCTTTGGAAAAGCAAGGTATCAATAGTTTTGATGCATGGGCAGCCGTCTTTGCCAAGAAATCGACTGACTACGAGTTCTCCATCACAAACGACATCATTCAGAAGGAACGGTTCAGAACATTTATCAAGGTGCCAGAGCTGGCTGCCTTTTATGCGGAGATTTGCGATTTTCGTACAGCCAAGGACATCGGTATTGACCGTCCGGAGAAGAACGAGATACTACACAACATACCGCCCACGCCCGAGCAAGAAGTCTTTATCGGCAAGCTGATGGAGTTTGCCAAGAGTGGCGATGCCACAATCTTAGGACGTGCACCTCTGAGTGAGAGCGAGGAAAAGGCAAAGATGCTTATTGCAACCGATTATGCCCGCAAAAGATTCAAGAATATTGTATCTTTCAGATAGTCAATAAAATAAGAAAGAATAAAGGATAAAAGAGTTACGAGATGGAAACGAGCGAGTTTCTTTCCCTTTCTTTATTCTGCATTGCCTCAAAGAACACTTAATCCCATTGCAAAGTTAAGATAAAAACCGAATATTACAATATCCTCGGTATTATTTTACCACAGGAAGTGTTAAATCCGTGCATTTTCGAATTTGTTTTCTTTCTTTTTTGTATTTTTGCCTCATCTTAACAATATGTAACCACAGTGTATGAGTATGATGAAAACTGTCTTGAATGTAGCTATATTTTCAGTATTATTCCTTTCTGGGGGAAACTTGTCAGCGCAGGTTTCACCTATCCGGTTGGGTGTCCGTTTGGGTGGCGGCATGTCTGTCACTACTGGTCTGGATAAGATTCTTGTTCCAGAAGACTATTATTCCAATTACAGTTTCAAAGACAAGTGGCAGTTTACTCCAACAGTTGGTGTATTTGCTCAGTATCATGTTGATGGTTCCATCATAGGTGTTGAAGGTGGATTTAGCTATTGGCAGAAGGCATCACAGCTTGTCTATAATGATAATAAGGAGTTAAACTATAAGGTTACACCTCGTTATAATTACATTGGCGTATCTGCTCTGCTGAAGATTTATCCTTGGCGCAAAGGCTTCAATATTTCAATTGGAGGGCGTGCGGGAGCCAATCTTAATGGTAAGGGCATATCTTACGAGAGTAATCAAGAAGACAGTAAGTTTGCAAACTATCATTTTGCTACTGTCGCAGAGACGGAGCGTCTGATGAAGGAGAAACTGACGGGACAGCCAGATATTGCCGTTGGCGGTGGCTTTGGATATGAAATAGGCAACCACTGGGTTTTAGATTTACGTTACTTCCACGGATTGAACTCTACCATTAAGACAGAACGTAATGACTATAACTGGGCAGAACACTCAACCCATGGACAGAACATAGAGCTTAGTATCAGCTATCTTTTTAAACTTTAACCCTTATGAGTTTATCTATGAAGGACAAGAGCAACAGAAAAAAACGTTATATTCTGGCAGGAATCTTTCTTGGCATAGCTACTCTTTTTGGTATAGAACGCTGTGTTAATGACGAGCCAGAGTCTGAGCAGCGTATAGAACAAAAGACAGCAGACAAGGCACCATCACAATCTTCTACACCGCATGTCTCTTCTTCTTTAGACAAGACAAATGTGCAGAAGGATTCGGGACGTTCAGATTGTGTATATAATAAGCTGGGGAATGTGTCCCGAAACGTTACAAGTATCAATACAAGGAGAATTAAAAAATCAAGCATGACAAGGAAAACCGCTAATGGCAAACATTCCTCGTCAGAGCAGCCAATCCTTTCTCCATCATTATCAACTGACGTTTCATCTTTAAACGATAAAACAGCCAGTATAAAACACGAGACGAAAGAACGAGACAATGAATCTACTAATCAGAAAACAGGTGAACATGTTCTTGACAACTCTATGAATAGTCAGCCCTCCATCGTACAGGAGAATCCGAAAGAATCACTATCTTTGATAACTTATTCTTTTCCTCACTATCACCTTTTTCGGATAGGACTCAGAGCTGGAGTTGGTTATTCCAGCATTTCAGGATTAAGCAGTATTATTGAGAACTATGATATACGTCCTACTTTCACTATGAGTGAACGTGGTAGTATCAGTCCTCGTATTGGAATCTTTGGAACATGGCAATATCGCAGGTTAGGAGCAGAGTTGAACATTGATTATACTCGTCTCTCCAGCAAGCTGACAGAGCATAAGATACCTGAAAATGTAACCGAGACTACACGATTTCATTATAATTTCATTACTCCACAAGCCCTGCTTCGTTTCTATGCTTTCCCAAAGTTCTATATGGGAGCAGGAATTAGTGCCGCTATTCCGTTTGGCAGCCGCAATATCGATTTTACTAATGACCGCATTGGAGAGGTATACCGACAGCAGGCTGAACGTACACAGGATCATCTGAGAGAATCAGTCAAGGCACGAGTAGCATTCATTCCTACCATGAAGATTGGCTATGTTGATGTAAAGAATGGTCTGGAGGCAGGGTTGGAATACGGTTTCGGATTTAATGATATCCTCCGCACCAGTGCCAATGACTATGGATATCAGGAGCGTATGAACAATCTGCAGACAGTCAGTCTTACCATTGGCTACAGTCTTCCACTTGGCAAAGCTAAATAAGCCGCATTTTCGAATCATATTAAAACAGTCTCTATATGAAACATAAATACCTCATAGCAGTTTTCTTCTTTATATCCACTCTTTCTGCTACAGCTCAGACCCCTGGTGGTGTAGATAAGCCAATGGTCTGGTCACGTGATTCTGCCTCTGTCCGTGTCTCTGCTGGTGCTGGCCTTACCTATATCGGCGTAAGTAAGGTATATGGCGAAAAGGAACAGGCAATATGGTCTCTTGGTAGCGGAAGATCTATTACCCGTATACAGACAACCGAGCGTGCTGCTAACCTTGGTGACGGTACTTTTATGAATTATGCCAAGGAATCTCTGCCTGAAATGCGACTTTACAGCTATACGACCTCTTCCAATATGAGCAACGGTCAGACTCTGCATATCGGTCGGAACGGGAACACTAAGCTGCCTGTAAAGAACCTTGATGGCAGAACTGTTGAGTATACCGTCTTCGATCGCCGCCTTTCTGATACTGAACGTTGCCGTGTGGAAAGCTATCTTGCATTGAAATATGACGTGAGTCTTCGCAGCAGTTACCTCAACTCAAGAAACGAGGTTATTTGGAATGGTTATGCCAACAAAGCTTATAGTCACCGTATAGCTGGTCTTATTTCAGACAGAGCTTCTGCCCTGCATAAGACAAGAGCCAAGAGCTGTGAGGAAGACGGTTTTCTTACTATCAGTATGAGCAAGCCTCTTGCAGATGGTGAGAGTATTCTGTGGGGTGACAACAATGGCAAACTTTCTTTCCGCCAGAGTAAGGCTTACGGCAAGTGGCTCGGTAGACGATGGATGAATGCAGCGACACGTGTTGACAAGCCTAATGTTGATATTGTAGCTGATGGCAAGCAACTACGCCAGATACAGCCTCTTGCAGAAGGTGAGAGCTACTATCTTGCCGTTGACCCTACAGGAACGGGTAGCTTTCCTGTCAAAACTCTAAGCTATCATAAGGCAAACATGACAGTTGGTGACAGTATTGTCTTTAAGAATATACCGTTAGGTAAACGTGATGTATTCACGCTACGAGCTGCCAAAGATATGTTTACAACAATAGAAGTAGAGCAGCCAACGGAGAAGAGCGGCAGCACAGGAACACTCTCTGTCAGAGTAACAGGTGGTATCGCCCCTTACAAGATGACCCTACAGAGAGAACACATGCCCGTTTTCAATCGTACCACAAGTGACAGCATACAGTCTGCTGACGGACTCATAGAAGGGAAATACCTCCTTACAACGACAGACCATGTGGGCAATAAGTCTGAGAATGAGTTTCAGATATCTAAGACGGGTATCACAGAAATTCCTTCCATGAATCCTTCCGATGGAAATAGTGACTTCTTTGCGAATGTAAGTGTAAGTCCTAATCCAACGGCGAATGGATATGTCGGTGTCCAGGTGGAACTGAGCGAAGCAGCTCCATTGGACATGGCACTCTATACGACGGGTGGAGCTCTTGTCAGTCGTCAGACGAATATGTCAGATACATATTTCTCCACTAAAGTCTATCTGCCACAGACAGGTGTCTACTTATTGACACTGCAAAGTGGTAGCAAAGAAAAGACATTTAAACTGGTGAGGAAGTAAATCTCATTTTTATCCTTTATAAAATTTTCCAACGCAAGTATATATATATATTGAGGACCTTTAGGTCTGAAACAAAATAGCAAGAATAATGAAGTATTCTACACATTCACTCCTCCTTCCGTTCCTGTTGCTAGCAGGAATCATACTAAACTCCTGTAATGGTGGAAGTAATCGTTCTGCTAAAGAAACTGTAATCAGTGATTCTCTATCCAGTGATACAGTCTCTTCCGTACAAAAAGATAGCACTTCCCAAAAGGCTACTTCCTTACGAACACAAGTCAAGGACAGTGTACAGAACTCTTCTGTGAAGAGATTCTCCAAGGAAGTTGTAAGAAATCAAAAGTTGAATCGTGTAGATACTCACAAGGCGAACAAGAAAGCTGCAAGAGTTTTTGCAGACTTAGGCAAACGTACCGTCAGCAAGTTCTTTGCCAACTCCGACAGCGATACGCTCAATGTCGGGCGTGCCCAGCTTGCCGTTCCACGTGAGGCTATGGAAAAGGGTAAAGTTCTCAGTATTACGCCACTTAGAAAAGGTGAACTACCAACCTTGCCTACTGGTATGGTGAACGTTACAGGTGGTTGTGATACATTGATGGCAAGAACAGATACGGTGTCCGGTTATCGCTTCTTACCTCATGGCAATCATTTCGTCCATCATCTGGCAAGTATCGCAGTACCTTACGACAGCACGTTGATACCGAAAGGCTATACCGTAGATGATATCCACACCTATTATTATGATGAACTGCACCAACGCTGGACAATGCTCCAGTCGAAAGGTATTGATACAAAACGTGAGGTTGCAATGGCAGAGACTTCTCACTTTACAGATGTCATCAATGGTATCATCAAAGTTCCTGAGAGTCCTGAAACACAGAATTATGTCCCTACAGGTATCAGTGAGCTGAAGGCTGCTGACCCAGCAGCGGGTATTCAGCAGATCGAAGCCCCATCAGCTAATCAGAATGGTACGGCAACACTGTCCTATCCTTTCGAAGTTCCTGCAGGGCGTAATGATATTGGTGTAAGTGCCGGCTTACAGTACAGCAGTGAGGGCGGTAGTAGCTTTGTGGGCTATGGATGGAGTCTGCCTGTACAGAGCATTGACATAGAGACCCGATGGGGTGTGCCACGTTTTGATGATAAGTCAGAGAGTGAGAGCTATCTCCTCATGGGACAGCAGCTCAGTGACCGACTCTATCGTAGGACTGACTCTCTGGCAAGACAGGCAGACAAGCAGTTCTATCCAATGACAGAAGGCGGTTTCAGTAGGATTATCCGAAAGGGTAACAGCCCGAAGAACTATTACTGGGAAGTGACGGGCAAGGATGGTACAGTCTACAGTTATGGTGGTCATGGTGGTCATGTCAGTGATGCAACTTCTCTTACCGACACCAAGGGTAACCGTATCAAATGGGCACTTGACCGTGTTACCGATGTTCACGGAAACTTTGCTGCTTTCCATTACATGAAGTCTGGCAATAACCTTTATCCTGAACGCTATACATGGACAGGATTCGGGGAGACGGAAGGACTGTATAGCATTGAATTCAATATTGACTCTATAGCCACAGACCGAAAAGATGTGACGAGTAGCGGAAGGCTTGGCATTATGCAAAAGGACAAAGGGCTACTCCGAAAGGTCACGGTGAAGAATAATGGTCAGCAGCTCCGCAGCTATAGCTTAAACTATGAAGAAGGACAGTTTGGCAAAATGCTGCTAAAGAGCATTGATCAGAACGACAGCAGGGATGGTAAGGTTGCCACACAATCCTTTGACTATTACAATGACCTCAAAAATGGGCTTTTCTCTTCTAAGGCAGAGATATGGAAGGCCGAAGGAGAAGATTACGAGTCATTCCTCAGCCATTCGGTTCGTGGGTGTGATGACTATCTTAGTCTCCTTGGTGGTGGAGCTTCGAAAAGCCGTACTACAGGTAGGGGAACAATGATAGGTGTAGGTTTCACTGGGGGAACAGTAAACGTTGGTCCATCTTTCTCTACTAGCAAAAGTTCAAATACAGGTAAAGTTGCTTTCGTAGATATTGATGGTGACGGACTGCCTGATAAGCTTTTCAAACGAGGTAACAAACTTTTCTATCGTAAGAACATGAGTGCAGATGGAAAGGATTTACTCTTTGGTAAAGCGTTACTGATACCAGGAGTAAACTCTTTCTCTGAAGGTAATAGTATCAGTCGTTCTCTTAATGCAGATGCTGCTGTTGAAGTTGGTATTACAAATAAACTTGGTGCTTCTGTTGGAATTTCCTATACCCATTCAAAGGATCAGGACAAGACAACTACCTATCTTTATGATTTCAACAGTGATGGACTCACCGATATAGCCGTCAATGGTCAGGTATATTTCAATCATATTGTAGACGGGAAACCTGTATTTAGTCCAGCAAGTAGTGTAACTGCCAATCCTATTATTGGTGAAGGGGCGCCTATTGATAAGCATTTTATTCCAGACTATAAGGTTATCCGTGACTCCTTGGAAAAGGAATATCCTCTGAATGATGCCGTCCGTATGTGGTGCGCACCTTTTGCTGGCAGGGTCAACATACAAAGTACTATAAAGAAGCTTAGCAATCAAGGTGATGGTATCATCTACAGCATTCAACATGAGGGTGACGGTTTCTTGGGTCGTGACTCTTTATTGCAAGCTGGTAGCAAAACCAACAATCTTAATTGTAATGTAAAGGTAGGCGACCGTATCTTCTTCCGTCTTCAGTCCCGATATGATGGTGAGGACGACAGGGTTCTTTGGAATCCTGTAATTACTTATACCTCTTTGCCTGTCGGCAAGGATAGGTATCTGTCGGAAGACTTAAAAACATATAGCAGCAAAGCTGATTATATAGAGGGTGAAAACAATGTAGCTATCTTTAATCGTACTGGTAAGGTTACGCTCCATGCTCCTTATATGAAAGGAAAGACTTCTGATGATGTTACACTTATCGTCACACGATTGGACCATCATGGTGAAACGATTGTAAAACGGCTTAAACTTCCTGCTGACAGTATCGTCAATGATTCCTATGACTATACCGGTAACATAGATGAGAAAGATTCTGTTTCATACTTCTTCGAAATTACGACCACATCCCCAGTTGATTGGACAAAGGTACAATGGGCGGGTAACTATAATTATGAAGATGACCAAGAAAACATACGTTTTGTAGCATCTCGTAGGATGTTCAACAAGCCTGTTAGTATAGCAGAGAGTAAAGTGTTGAAACAGGGTGTTACCGCATTGAATAGGAAATACCGTCCTAAACTTTTCATTGTTCCAGCACTTTCTGTCGTGCGCAAAGATAAAAAGAATGACACTGATACTGCCACAGTATACCTCACTTTACATGATCAAAACGGACTCCCCGTATTGCATCACACCTGTCGTTTGAATACAACCAATACGCTCAAAGCAGATACTATCGTAGTTACAGACACAACACTTATCAAACGATTAAATACAGGTAAGGTAACTGCTACTTTTGCAATAAGTAATGAATTAGCTAAATCTACTTATGCCAAAGTTAGTTTCTTACGTGATAGCCTTTCTTACCAAAGTACCACATCCACAGTTGTTACTGCCGTGCAGCGTGTTCTTGTGGATACGTTAGAGGCTTGTGTTTTCTCTGGGTATAACTCTATTGATTATGGCAGGCTCTACCGAGGATGGGGACAATTCGCCTATAATGGCAATAAAATCTATGCTACCCAGCCAATAGAAGTATCAGCACTGACCATTGACAGGGACAAATATAAGGATATAGCCGAGCATTATAAATCCACACACGATGGCAATCAACTTGCAAAGAGTCTTACTCCTGTCAACGAACAGCGTTTCTTTGTTATGGGATATGATGCAAACAAGAGGATGTATGTTGGTGGATCTGAACATGTCTTTATCTCATTGGATACAATCTGTAGTTCTCGTATCGGCGAGGATGCTATCATAATAGACAGTGTCCATTATGCTAAGAATGCAGGTGAATTGTCTGCCCCTGTACTTATGAGTGAGTCAAAGAGTAATGGCTATGGTGTAAGCGGTGGAGTCTCTTATGCAGGACTCAGTGGCAGCAAGAGTACACAGACATCTTATAGCAAGGTGGCTCTAATGGATATCAATGGTAATGGCTATCCTGATTGGTTAGAGGAGGTAGATGGCAGTATTGTTACTCAATATACCAATGCAACTGGTACACTTGGTGAAGATCGCATGAAATTAAATGTCACGCACCCAAAATTTAAAGCAAGTTCTTCTACTATTGGAGCAGATGCAAGTCTATCAAAACAGGCTTCGTCAAAGAGTGCTTTAGCTATCAGTATCAATCCTAAACCACAAGACGATGAAACACCAGGCGGTAGTGATAGACATAATTCATCCAATGGTAATGCCATCTCCAGTGTGTCTGTGAGCGCCAGCGGGAACTTTACTTCTGGAACCTCTCATACAGAAAGTGATTGGACTGACCTTAATGGTGACGGACTTCCTGATATGCTCTTTGGTGATAAAGTGAAGTTTGGTCTTGGATATGACTTTACAAATGAAGAGAATAGCGGTGTTACGTCATTGGAGTCTTCTGAAAATAGCACATGGGGTGCAGGACTTGGTACATCCATTGGGGTACTTGGTAATGCTGATATTTCTTTCGGTGTCAACGGAACAAAGACGACAACCAAATATAATGTATCTTTTATAGATGTTAATGGCGATGGCTTACCTGATAAGATAACTCGCAGTGGTGAAAAGTTCACTATAATGCTGAATACGGGTTCTGGTTTTATCCCTTATTCCGAAGAGCAACAAGGTCGCTTCAATGAGTCATTGGCAACGTCCGTTTCTCAATATGGTAATTTTGCTGTTTCCATTCCAATACACATTCTGTTTTTAAAACTGAGATTTACAGCTAAGGCTACTAAATCTTGGTCAAGTGGCGTTAGTTTCACAAGTGCAGCCTTGAGAGATATTGATGGTGACGGACGTCCCGACCTTATCATATCTGACGGGGCAAAGCAGCTTATCGTCTACCGTAACCTTACGGGAAGAACGAACATGCTCCGCTCTGTGACGCTTCCTTTCGGTGGACATATCAATATCAACTATGAACAGACAACTCCAAGCTACGACTTGCCGGGACGTCGCTGGGTGATGTCATCTGTTGAGATGACAGGTGGATACAAGGAGAACGGAGCAGTACGAAGCAGGAATACTTTTGAATATAGCGGTGGCTATCGTGAGCGTCGTGAGCGTGACTTCTATGGTTTCAAGCAGGTGCGTACCAACCAGATGGACACGGAGAACGGTGACAGACTCTACCGTTACTCCGTACAGACCTATGGCAGGAACAGGGATTACTATGCTCATGGGCTTGTTACGAGTGAATATCTCTATACCGCTGATGGAAAGAAACTGCAGGGCGCTGTCTATGACTACGACCTGAAGACACTCGCCGTTGGTAATAATACGACAGACGCTGTTGTCTTCCCTGCCCTAAAGGCTCTTGTTCAGAGTAACTTTGATGTAGCCAGTGGGGACAGCCTGTCGGTTGCTGTCAGCAATACTTACGATGACTATGGTAACCTGCAGGGATATAAGGAGACGACAACGGGCTATAGCTTAGAGGCAAACATCAACTATCATAAGATAGCCGACAAGTATATCGTCAGTGTCCCGAACCATATCACTGTCAGCAGTGGCGGTAAGACTTACCGTGAACGCTCAACGAAGGTGGACGGCAACGGTGAGATAACGGAGATCATGCTCCATAACGGAGACAAGCCGTCTGTCTATAACATGACTTACGATGGCTATGGTAACATCACACGCATGACGAAGCCGGAGAACTACAATCACCAGCGCATGTTCTATGATTATACCTATGATGACCTCTATCACAGTCTTGTGACAAGTGTCAAGGATGCATACGGTTATAGCTCCAGTACGGCTTATGACGGTCTTTGGAATGCCCCGTCTGTAACGACTGACCTTAACGGACAGAAGATGGAATACACCTACGATGCACTGGGCAGACAGATGACCATCCGTGCTCCGTATGAGATAGAGAGCGGTCAGCCGTTTACCATCCGCTTTGAGTACTTCCCTGCAGAACGCAAGGCACATACCATCCATTATTCTAAGGAAGGCAACATAGATACCTATACCTTTGCCGACTCGCTGATGCGTGCCGTCCAGACGAAGCAGACTGGTGTGGTCTGGTCTGGTGGCAGCAATCAAAAGGTCTCCATCGTCAGTGGAAGGGCTGTCATCGACGCCTTTGGACGTAATATTGCGGCTTATTACCCAATGACGGAGAGCTATGGTAACATCGGCACTTACAACCATGCTACGGGTGATCTGCAGGCAAAGACGGAGTATGATGCGCACGACCGTACCACGCGTGTTACGCTTGCTGACGGCAGTGTGACACGCACAGCCTATAGTATCGGTAGTCATGACGGTGAACCAATGCTCCAAACAGCGGTCACGGATGCACTGGGACGACATGCGGAGAGCTATACGGATGCCAAGGGGCGCAACCGTGAGACGGTGCAGCATGCCCGTGATGAGGATATCACGGTGAAGTACAGCTATGACCCTGTCGGACAGGTGATGACGGTTCAGCATCCTAACGGTAGGGAGACGAAGTATGCCTATGACCTGCTCGGTCGCAAACTGATGGTGAACCATCCTGATGCGGGTGAGACGGATATGACCTATGATGCGGCAGGCAACCTCCTGACGAAGCTCACGGCAGAGCTTAGGAAGTCGATATCTGACAAGGGTTACATCTCTTACACCTACGATTATGAGCGACTTCATGAGGTGCTTTATCCTGAAAACCTCTTCAACCGTGTTACTTATACCTATGGTAAGGCTGGCGATAAGTATAACCGTGCCGGTCGTCTTGCCCTCGTTGAGGATGCGAGTGGCGGTGAAGCGTATTACTATGGTCGACAGGGTGAGGTGACAAAGACCGTCCGTACGGTCATGGCGAGCGTGGCGGATATCAGGACTTATGTCTATGGTGCTACGTATGACAGCTGGAACCGGGTGCAGACGATGACTTATCCTGATGGTGAAGTGGTTACCTATCACTACAATGCTGCCGGACAGGTTGAGCGTCTGACGAGCAATAAACAGGGACGTCAGAGCGTTATTGTTGACAGGATAGGTTACGACAAGGAGGGTCATACGGTCTATACGAAGCTCGGTAATGGCACGGAGACTACCTATACCTACGACAGGCAGCGTGAACGTCTGCAGGTGATGAACCTTACAGCGGATGGTCAGACTGTGATGGAAAACAGGTATCGTTATGATGCCGTGGACAATATCCTCGGTATTACGAATGCTGCCAACCCAACGTCGCTTACAAAACTCAACAAGGCGAAGCTGGGCGGAAGGAGTTCGCATACGTATGAGTATGACGAGCTGAACCGCCTTATTCATGCAAGCGGTAAGGCAAAGCGTGCATCGTATGATATGGTGATGTCGTTCGGACGGATGAGTGAACCACTGACAAAAGTTCAGAAAGTGGACTCAACGACAACTGCCAAGTCTTATAACTTTGCTTATAAGTATGAGGACAGTAACCATCCGACAGCTCCAACGCGGATTGGTCATGACCATTACACGTATGATGCCAACGGTAATCCTACACTGGTAACAAACGACTCTACGAACACGACCCGTGAGATGTACTGGGATGAAGACAACCGTCTGATGGTACTCTCTGATAACGGGAAGACGAGTCGTTACACTTACAATGCTGCTGGTGAACGCATTATGAAGAGTTACGGTACGATGGAAGGTGTGTATATCAACGGTGCACCACAGGGTATTACCTTCCATGAGACGGACAACTTCACGCTTTATCCTGCAAGTATTCTCTCTGTAAACAAGAATCGCTTTACAAAGCATTACTTCATTGGGGACAAACGAGTTGCTTCAAGAATAGGAACAGGTCTGTTCAATAACGTCTATGGACGCAACGGCTCATACGTAACGGCTGGTCAGCAGGACTATGCTGAACGCATGAATCAGATTCAGAAGCAGAAAGAAGCGTACTATAAACAGCAGGGTATTGCACCTGGTGTACCTACAATGAAGGGTGCGTATGGTGACCCAGAGAATACAAAACGAGGATATAACTCTATCATTGACACACTCGGTAACCACGATGTGCCACAGGGTTGGATTCAGACTCCACGCCCCAACACCACACCGAATACCAACCCCGGTCCACCTGTAAGCTGGAACGACCCGACAAGTCCCGATGACCCGCAGGCTGGCTACGGCTATATCCCTAATGACACTAATCGTGAAGAGACTTTCTTTTATCATAGTGACTACTTGGGTTCTACTTCTTATATAACAGATGATAAAGGAAATATAACTCAATACGACTCTTATTTACCTTATGGCGAGTTACTTGTCGACGAACATAGTAGCAGTGAGGACATGCCTTATAAGTTCAATGGCAAGGAGATGGATGCCGAGACGGGCTTGTATTACTATGGCGCAAGGTACATGAACCCTGTGACGAGTCTGTGGTATGGAGTGGATCCACTAACGGAGGATTATGAAAATATTTCTTCTTATTTGTATTGCCATGCCAATCCTTTAGTTATGATTGATCCTACGGGCGAAGGAGATTATTTCACAAAATCAGGAAATTATTTAGGTTACGATAATAAAAATAATGGGAAAGCTTATTTTGTGACCGGTGATTTTAATATGAATGATTATCTTCAAGGAAAACTTGGTAAACAGACTTCAATATCCGAAATTAATTTAAATGATGATATTGGGCAATTAGCTAGAATTGGTTATGCCGAATTTAGAGGAGGAAATTCTACGGAGCAACTAGCAGGAATGGATATAGTTATGAATAGAGTTAAGTCTGATAAATTTCCAAATACTATAGAGGGTGTTATAGTACAACCATGGCAGTTCTCTTCATTAAATAAGAATGATAATAATCGGATTTTCTATACTAATCCTAGTAAGACGCTTAAAATCCAAAGTGGAAAACATAAAGGTGAGTTAGACAAACTGAATCATAATGCGTGGGTTAAAAGTCTATCTAATGCTATCAAGGTCTCTAATGGAAGTAAACGGGGGATTAGTAAATCGGCTTTATTATATTATAGTCCAAGATCAATGACAAAAGATAAGAAAGGTAATCCTACCCTTCCTAAATGGGACTTTAGCAAGTTAAAGGAAATATACGTAGATGGAGTTAGGACTTCATACATTAGGATGTATAATTACAAAGAAACGAAAAAGAAAGGTCAGAAACAATGAATATTTCAAAATACATATGGTTATTCATTATGTCATTTAATATAACCGTTATCCATGCTCAAAAGGTATCAAATAGTATTTTAAAGAACAACTCGCTTCAATGTGTCCAAATATTTCCTTTGGGGGAAAATAAAGCCTCCTTTTTAAATGTCTATCAAGATACTATCAATAATTATGTCATGTTTTCAACAATTAGATGTTATGGTAAAAATTTTTCGGAAATAGGAACTATTTCAGGAGCGGGCAATATTGATTTTGAAAAGGGGAAAATCTCTTTGAAATCATATTATTTTGAACCTAATAATAAGGTTTATGCTATGGAAATGTATGTAAAAGGTTCCACGTATGGAGCTTCTATGCTCTTTATTATCTATGATAATGATGGCTTAGGAAACTGGGAGATAATAAGATGTCCCTTCGAGTCTCTTAGAATCGTAACTGACAAAACAAATATTTCAAAAATAGCACGTTATGAGAACGGCAAACTTTTTGGTTATTATACCTTTAAAGATAGAGTAATACAACGGATAGGTGTAACTGCTAGGAATAGATAGTATTGCAAGGGAATATGGGGGGATGGGCTATAGGGCAATAAAAAATTCTGTCGTCTGCACTAAATATGCGAGTATTGTTTGAAGTTATCGATTACCCTTACATAGATATACCGCCCCCATACAAGGGTGTTGCCTATTACCCATATTAGAGTATCGGGCATTACCCATATAAGGGTGTTGAAAGCCGGGACAATAAACCGCTGAACGGTACGTTATTAGAATGATAACTAAAACTTACAGGTCATGATAGAATTTGAAGTAAAATCAAAGACGCAGCCAAGTCGGTGGAGTTCCGCGTGACAAGAAAGTCCATTGGCGGAAGCAAACCGTCACAGGGCACAGGGGGAGGTAATTTGAATCTGTAAAGCCATACTGGTGGGCTCTGCCATGTGCATACCCACAACGATGCCGTCCTTCAATCCTTCTATACCCATTCACCTTGGGTATGGACTTTTTCTCTTTTATAACAAGTGGCATGTGCGCCTGCGGGTGATGAGCTCTACAGTGGACGGACAAGGCTAAGTGTAAATAGGATACTTCTTCATCGGAAGTCAGCGCGTAGCGTCAAGAATCGGCACAGGCACATTTAACAATGTGTATGGCACCAACGGCAGCTATGTCACTGCCGGCCAGCAGGACTATGCCGAGCGCATGAACCAGATAGAGGCGCAGAAGGAGGAATACTACAAGCAGCTGGGCGTTGCTCCGGGCGTACCTACCGAAAAAGGTGCCTACGGAGACCCTGAAAACACAGGTGTGGGCTATAACACGGTCATCACCAACCTTGGCGACCACACTGTGCCCGAAGGCTGGGTGCAGACACCGAAACACAACGACACGCCCAACACCGAGCCGGGCGCACCCATCTCTTGGAACGACCCGACAAACCCCGATGACCCGCAGGCGGGCTATGGCTATATCCCTAATGACACAACCAAGGAGGAAACCTTCTTCTATCACAGCGATCATCTTGGATCAACTTCTTACATCACTGATGACAAGGGTAACATCACACAATATGACGCTTACCTGCCGTATGGCGAGCTACTTGTCTATGAACATAGTAGTAGCGAGGACATGCCATACAAGTTCAACGGCAAGGAGATGGATTCTGAGACAGGCTTGTATTATTATGGTGCAAGATACATGAATCCTGTGATAAGTATATGGAATACTCCTGATGCATTAATAGAAGCGAAACCATTTGTTTCAAGCTACACTTACTGTCTAGGTAATCCCATTTTATTAATAGATCCTGATGGGAATTGGGAAAGAAACAGCAATGGCAATTTAGTAGCCCGAAGAGGTGATAATGCTGCTTCATATGCCAAATACACAGGGTATTCTACCGATCAAGCACTTGCTATATTACTTGCCAATGGTGTGACAATAAATTCCAATGGAATTCTATCTTTAAAGGAAGGGCAAGAAATTTTCGACGGAACGTTTCATTTGTCAGATGTCGTTGTTTATGGCAAAAGTAAATCTTCACAAAGTATTCCAAATTCTTCGCAAAGGAGAAATGTTTCTGAATTGTCTATTAGTCAACAAGGCATAAATTTCTTGATAGCAAGAGAAGGAATGATAACGCTTCCATATAATGACTCTAAAGGATTTGCAACAATTGGGGTTGGACACTTACTTCATAAAAGCAAAGTAACAGATGCTGATAGAAGGGCATGGACAAGATTTACGAAAAACGATGCAAAAAAACTTTTAATGAAAGATTTAAAAGAAACATTTGAGCCTAAAATTCGCGCTTTAGTAAAAGTACCTCTATCACAAAATGAATATGATGCCATTTGCTCATTTGCATTTAATATCGGAGTTGGAAGAGGATTTCCTTCTTCCGAGTTTTTGAAAGAACTAAATAAAGGGCACTATGATGGGACACTGATGCTCCGTTGGAGACGTCCAAGCGAAATAATAGGGAGAAGGAAAAAAGAGGTTGAATTGTTTAATCATGGAGTATACTAGAAATGAGAATGAAAATGTTAATTCTAATTGGCTTCATCACCGTAAGTTGTACATCATCACCTAACAAGAAGTGTATTGTACAAAAAAATCAAGTAAGAGTCATAAAAACAGAGAAATCTACAGCATTCAAGTATTTACAAGGTATTTGGATAATACCACATGCAGCTGATATACGAATTGTTTTCAAAAATGACTCTACTTTTGAGTTTCATGATTATAACTCAATCAAAGATTCTATAGAGATTTTAAAAGGTATATATGTATTAAATAATGATCAACTTACACTTAGATATACTGATAGACCTCAACAGAAGTTTATCTATCACTTTGGCAGATATGAGGACGAGCGTTATATTAGAAAAGGAAAGTACTATTTTGTAAAACAATAAGTCACGACTTCGGAGTGATTTAATTCCCTTTCGGGGCAAGGGTCTTTGTGGTACAAATGGTAATTTGTGGTACAAAGACACACCTTGCTGATGTAGAAAATGGGATTATAAGCCCATGCCGTGTTACTGCATTCACTGAATACAGTAACTCGGCGTAGGCTTGCATTCGAGGAATGCAGTACTTCAGAGTTTCCGCCATCTTTCCACATCATCTTTGTATTGGTCGAGATGTTCTCGAAGCACCTGCTCCACATATCCTGAAACGCTTGCTCCCTGCTCACCGATTTTCCTCACCACGAAGTCCAACTTTCGTTGATGATTCTCTTCGGTAGAAGTAGCCCTTTCCGTTGGTGACAACTCTGTTTCTTGATAGGACGGTTGAGAATAGTCCTTGTGACTCTCCTTGTCATTTTGTTCCTCAACTTTAACAGGCTCAAATCTTTTCTTTTCCTCTTCATAATCTATGGGCTGATCAAAATCGGGCAACTCTTCGGGCTTGCGGAGCTTAACGCCATAATTGCCCATATCTCGAAGGGCTTGTTCCAGACGTTGTTTCCTTTGTTCATCTATTCTTGCCATAATTTCTTGGGTATTGCGTTATAATGCCTTTCAAGCATTGTTTGTATGTCGCTCTGTTTGTAAAGTATCTTCCCTCCGATTTTGTAGAAAGGAAGTATTCCTGCATTTCTGTACTCTTGGAGCGTGCGTGTGCTGAGCCGTAATTGGCTGCAAACCTCCTCACCCGAAAGGTAAACTTCACCATTCAGCATCGGACGGGCGGTAGCGCAATACCGCTCCAATTTCTTCAATATTCCTTCCATCAGTTGTGAAAACAACTGCATCTGAGGGTCTTCCTGCGTAATGATTTCATTCTCCGACATAATTCATTCATTGTTTGCGTTCAGTAACTCCGTGATGTCGCTCTCCTTGTAATAGCACTTATGTCCAATCATTGAGAAAGGGATTTTTCCCGTATCTCTGTATGATTGCAGGGTACGCTTGCTGATGCCCAAACGCTTGCACACGGCTTCGTTGTCAAGCCATTCGTTCGTTTCGGGCGGATTGCCGATGAGTTGTTCGATACTGTGGATAAAGTCTGCAAATTCGGAGTGGTGTCGCTCCCACGTTTTGCGGTCGATGATAATGAGTTTCATTGCCTTAATTTTGTTTTGATTACTTTATTGTTACTCGGAAAACGAACTGTTATGCAGTCCATTGCCGTACTTCTCGGGTGCAAAAGTAAACCCTAGGAAGCACCGCTGCAAGAAATGAGGAAAAGCAGGGAAATAGAGAGAAAACAAGAGAAAAGACCAAAGGAAATCCAACTGTGTTATTGCGGTAATGAGATGAGGTGCCGGTTCGTTCCTTTTATTATTTTGTTGTTTTATCGATAGTTCGACAAATCGACAAATCGAAGTGTCGATAGATAGTTTTATCGATAGATTATTTTGACGATATATAGTTTTGACAACAGATAGTCATGACAACAAATTGTACAAACAATAGATTGTACAAACAATAGATTGTACAAACAATAGATTGTCCGTATTATCGTCAGTCCTATCTGTTGTTGGTTGTTACGCCTTGCGTCCAAAGAGCCTGAGTATGCCGTATTCTTGTCGTGCCTATACTCTCTACGGCAGCCCAGCCCTGCAAGGTTGGGAGAGACGAATACGACCGCACGGATATTGAAAATGGCAATACCACCTTGAAAAAGAAAAGTCCTGCGGTGGAGATTCTTCTCTCCATCCGCAGGACTCGACCTTGTCAGGGCAGACAGGCTGCCATTGTACCTTTGCACGATAAGAAACGGCATCAGGGACTTTGCGTGCGCCTTTGCTTACAACGCCTTCGGGCTTGCTTCCTCCGTCAGTCTGACCGTTGGCAGGTTGTTGCTCTCGATGAGCAGCACTATCGTGCCTGTGAGTTCGGTGTAAAGACGGCCGTATTGCTCGTCAGAAGCAAATGTGTCCGTCAAACCGAATTTGTCGAATGTGGCTTGAATAGCCTTGTTCGACAACAGTATAGGTACGAGTTTCTCTGGGAGCGGTGCAGGCAGTTCCCTTTCAAACTCGTTTTCCAACACGGATACAAGCGTATCATACTTGGAAAAGTGCAAGCCTTGATACAAAACCTCACTTGCCATACTCTCCGCTTCGGGGTGCGTGAAGCCTTGCGCCACGGCATCGCAGTAAGCTGTGAGAGCCATATCTGCCCGTGCAGTGATAAACTCCGTGTCTTTCAATCTTTCGGGGTGATGCTCACTCATATAACTTCTTAATTTCAATCGAAAGTAAGAAAGTTCCTGTTTGTTGTTCTGTTTTTTATTCATGATTTTTGGCCTTAAATGTGATAGTTACTGCTGAATAGAATGTCTGATGTTTTTATTTCATTCCTCATTCCTGCTGTTGCAATATACTCTGCCGTGCAATCGACTTGCAATAACCTTCAAAGGCAGAATGCTCCCTGTCTGTGAGTGCAGTCATGTCCTCCTGTATCTTATGATCGGTTATCTTTCCGTAGATTTGTGTCGTACCGATATTGCTGTGTCCGAGCATCTTGCTGAGCGTTTCCATCGAAATACCATTGGAAAGACATATTGTGGTCGAGAATGTGTGGCGAGCCATGTGAAAGGTCAAGCCTTTTTCTATCCGGCATATCTGCCCGATGTTCACACACGCAAAGGATGCTTTCCTTATTGTAAGATTGGGGAATATCAAGTCGTCCACTTTCTTGTCCTTGATATAGAGCGAAAGGATTTGCTTGGCAATGGGCAGAAGTGGAATGATGGCTTCCACGTCTGTTTTCTGCCTTTTGATGCGGATTTCCTCCGTACCGTCAGCATTATGGATAATATGCTTCGGCTTAAGTCGTTGCATATCCACACGAGCCAGACCAGTAAAGGCACAGAAAAGAAATAGCTGCCTTGCACGTTCAAACTGCTTGTCAATAATGGGCGTTTGTAGTACTCGTTGCAGTTCCTCGGTTGTGAGATACCTGCGTGTTCGGTGTGGTAGTTCCGCCTTGTAATCTACAAAGGGGTCGATGCGGATGTATTTCTTCTGCTGCCCGATGCCGATGAGCTTCCGCAGAAAGATGACCACAATCTGAATGGTGGCAAGGGAGAGTTTGCGCTCTGATTTAAGGTAGAAGTCCAATCCTTCGACAAAACCATAGTCAAGCGATGAGTAGCGAATATCCTCCAGCCCCAAGCGTTCACGCAGATAGGACTTAATAAGCTGCGCTGCATAGATGTAATTAGCAAAAGTCGGCTTGGCAATCGTCAGTCCTACGCATGGGCGCTTTTCCTCTATGAAAAGTCGTGCTTCCTCCAAAAGAAAACCTTTGGGCTTGTCTTCTTCCATGAGTTCACGCTTCAACAGTTCGGCTGTGATATAACCACGCTGCCATATCAATTCCTGATACTTCGCTTTGGCTTGTTCCTCTTTGGCTTGCAGATAGCAGTTGATTTCCTTTGTTTCTTCGTCTGTTCCCTTGCATCGTCCCTTATGGCTGTCCCAAAGTTCGGGAGCGATTTCCTTTCCAGCGCTGTACTGCACCTGCTCACCATCTATGGTGATGCGCCCCATAATCGGGCATTTGCCGTTCTTTTTTTCTTTGGAGCGGTTGATATAAAAGAGTGTCTTGAATGTGCTTCGTGCCATAATGTCAAAGTTTTAAGGTGAATGTATCTTGTATGCGTTGCTGCACTTCCTGCATGTCCCGATGGATTCTTTCGGAGGAAACAGCTGCATAAATTTGTGTTGTTCTCAAATTTGTGTGTCCGAGCATACGGCTCACCGTTTCTATAGGTACACCCGCCGAGAGTGTGATGAGCGATGCAAAGGTGTGGCGAGCCATGTGAAAGGTCAGCGGAGTTTCCATCCCGATGTTTCTCTGTATGTGATGCATGCCATTGAGGATAATGTCGGTAGTCGGCACGTCAAAAACAAAACCTGCACGCTTTCCCCTGTACCGCTCCATTATCGCCCAAGCAGGGGGAAGTACCTGCACACGATACGGAGTCTTGGTTTTCATTCGCCTGCCCTTGATGCAGAGTTCGCCTTCTTCCAAGACGATGTTTTCTTCCCTAAGATTACGGACGTCGGAGATTGCCAGCCCTGAAAAGCAGGAGAAGACGAACAAATCACGGACAATACGATAGTTCTCCCATTCAATCTCCAAATCGATGATGCGCTCAAGTTCTTCCTGCGTAATGCTTCTCGGTTCGCCTTTTGGTCGCTCGTAACTGTAGCTCAAGAGCGGATAGAAGTCCAGCACGCCTTTCTTCACCGCCATGCGGACGATGGTCTGCAAAGTAGACAAGGTACTCGATATGCTGCTGCGTTTCAGCTTTCGGTCAATGGTGAGATAATACTCGAAGCCCTCGATAAATGCTTTGTCCAGCTGTGAGAGTGGAATGTCACTTACCTTGTGCTTCTTCTGCACATACTCACGGAGCAGGGAAAGCTGGTAAGTACGGAGCTTGAATGTCTTTAAGGCTCGATCAATGCCAATACGTTCCTTTGTCTGTGTGAGATAATCGCTGAAACTCTCCAAAAGCAAAGCTTGGCGGTGGATTTGCCCTTGATAGGCATCCCTCACGTCTGTGGCTGTGAAAGTTTCTTTCCTTTCACTGAGTTCGTGAAAGCGTGTGTGAATAAGTGCGGTGCATTCACCAAGTTTCTGATTGACGGACACAGCCATGCTGCTCTTGCCGATAAGCCTTTGCTTACGACTGTCCCAAAGAGCAAGCGGAGTTTTGCATTTGGTGGAGAAGCCCGAATGGGTTCTGCCCACTGAGATGCGCCCGATGACAGGCACAAGTCCTTTCTTGTCGGTTCGTTTCGCCTGAACGAAGAACGATACTTTCAGTTTGTTTTCCTTCATTTTTCTGTCGTTTTTTCTAAATTTCCTTTGCTTGCAAAGGTACAGATGAACAAGTATTCCTGAGCGATGCAGAAAAATGAAAGATGATGAATAAAAACCTATGAAACAGTCGTTTACATTCAATTCGTAACCCCTTTTTGCTTTTTCCCTGATGGGTTACGATTTGGTAACGGAACTCCTGCCGTTTGATGCTCGTTCTTGCTTAGTCTCAAAATAGTAAGAAAATGCTAAATGATGATATTCCAAATAGTTACATTCCTTGCATTTCCCTCTGTTTCCCTTCATTCTTAATGACTGATTATGCGAGGAAGATGAGCCTTGATTTACGCATGATAGATGAAAATGCTTACTCAGATCATATCGACAACAAGGCAAGTCACTGTGCCAAGATGCTCAATGACTATTATCAAAAGTATGATGCGCAGAAAGGGACGCAGTTTGTTTTCTCTGATTTAGGTACTTATAAGCCCGGCGAATGGAACGTCTATTCTGAGATAAAGCGTAAGTTGGTAGAGGACTATCATATCCCGTCCTACGAGATACGCTTTATTCAGGAATGTAAAAACGAGAAGGCAAAGAAAGCGATGGTAGATGCGATGAATCGTGGTGACATTCGCATTATCTTCGGTTCTACCTCTATGTTGGGTACTGGTGTGAATGCTCAGCAACGTGCCGTTGCGGTCCATCATTTGGACACGCCTTGGCGACCTTCGGACTTAGAGCAGCGTAATGGACGAGCTGTGCGCAAGGGAAACCTTATTGCTAAGGAATTTGCGGACAACAAGGTTGATGTGATTATCTATGCCGTGGAACGTTCCTTGGATAGCTACAAGTTTAACCTGCTGCATAACAAACAGCTCTTCATTAATCAGTTAAAGACAAACACGCTGGGTAGTCGTACCATTGATGAGGGTTCGATGGATGAGGACAGCGGCATGAACTTTTCTGAGTATGTAGCGGTGCTTTCTGGTAATACCGATCTTTTGGAGAAAACCAGATTGGATAAGAAGATTACCACCTTGGAATCAGAACGTAAGAACTTTCTCCGTGAGCGTGATGCAGCAACGGGCAAGTTGGCTGAGATTGACAGTTCCGTATCTTTCCATACGGACAAAATCAAAGAGGCACAGTCTGATTTAGCTCTCTTTGAGAAGCGTGTGGAGCGTGATGATGAAGGTACACCTATAAATAAACTGACAATCAAAGGTGTGGAAGACAGTACCGACATCAAGGCTATTGCTGCACGTCTGCAGGAGATAGACGAGAAGGCACGCACCAAGGGAGAGTACAATAAAATCGGTGAGATTTATGGTTTTTCCATCATGGTCAAGACAGAGAGCACTTCCAAGGATTTGTTTGACTGTTCGGTGAACCGCTTCTTTGTAAAAGGGCAGGAGAGTATCTACTATACCTATAATAACGGTAAATTGGCAACAGACCCGAAACTTGCGTGTCAGAACTTCATTAACGCCTTGGAGCGTATTCCAAAAGTGTTAGAATCGCATGAGAAGGAAATGGCAAAGATTGTTGCAAATAAAGATGTTTATACTAATATTGCTAACAGTTCTTGGAAGAAAGAGGACGAGCTTCGCTCACTTAAAAGTGAAGCTGCTGAATTGGACAGAAAGATTGCATTGACAATTTCTACCAATAAAGAGGCAAAAGGAGATGTAGAACATGACAATTCCATATCCATAAGTGGACTACCTAACCAAATAGATAATAAACAATCTAAGATACATGAAGACAGTGAGGATGGTCGTTCACAAGGTTTTCGTCCAAAATGGAGGCACTAATTCTCCAATATATAAAAGATTAGATTTCGGTAGTATATATATTGCTGTCGAAATCTAACATTTTATTTTATATTAATTTCAACCACAGAACAGTCGTCTTCCGTACATTGTAAAGGTGATGAAGTTCTCTGTTGCAAGTACTCACTTACATCATATTTTTTGTAGAAGCCATCGCTACAAAGTATGAAGCGATCTCCTGTTTGTACTGACATTTGATATACTTCTATTGGAGTTCTGTACCCTCTTCCATTAATACAGACTGTAAGGTAACTCTCACCTCCAATGTTGATTACATCATCGGACGTCAGCAGTGTGATTGTCCCATTAATGTGTTCATGATATAGACGAACATCACCCAATGAAGTATAATAGAGAAAGCTATCCGTCAGATACACGAGCGTGAGGGCAGTACCCATCTTACACTTTCTTTGGTAGCATGCCTTGCGTAAGGTTTTATCGGCATATTCTAAGCTCTCTTGAATAATCTTTGAGGGGGCAGACGCAGTGTAACTTTCAAAGTAATCAAGGATTGCTTCACAAACGATTTTCGACGCCTGTTCAGGAAAATCTAATCCTCCCATACCATCAGCAAGTAAAACCAAAGTTCCGTCTGCTATTTTCTTCAGAAGAATAAAGTCTCCATTCTTTTCGTTAGCTGCTATGCTTTGAAAAGCAATACATATCTTCATCGGGTAAACTTATTAAAAACTTCTATCATTTTTTGGAATGCATATAAAACTTGCTCATACTGAAGAACTGAGTTACTGTCCAGTATTTGTTGAAGAAGCCTACTGTCCTCTTCTTTTGCGATTTCCTTTTGTAGGCATTTTTCATAATAGGACAAATACTTTATGGGGAGAAAACCTACAATGTCATTAGCAAGCCAATATGCACCGACAATAAACTCATCAAAATCGTCCCAATCAAATACTTCTTGGTACACACCCCTATTTAAGTTGGCTACGAAGTAGTTCTCAATGATAAACCCCATATCATCAGCATCTTTATTTGTTTGCAGGTTACGATCTAACCAAGCATTAAACTTTAGGATAAAAAGTCCGTGAAGTGATGCTAGCTTGATGTCAAATTCATTATCAATACTTATGGTTATAGCATCTTTTAGTACCTCCTCATAACCTTTCACAGACATGGCTATATCTTCTTCTGGTGGCCAATAAATATATCCATCTTCTTTTGCAACATCTCCGTAAGGAACAATATCCATTTCATAAACCCCATAATAGAAGCGTTGATACATTTTCTCATCCTTAGTGAAACCATGCGCCAAAAGCATCTGCTTTATTTCGTCAAAGGCTTCCCAATTAGGGATAGCAATAGCTAAATCTAAATCTCTCGTTTTTCGACCAGAGCTAATGCCTACTAATTGCTGTATCAGTATATCACGTGCAGTTGCACCAATTACAAAGAAGTCTTGTCCTACCTCTTTAAAACATTCACTGGCGGTTCTTAATAATTCAACCAAAAATGGATTGTCTATCTTATTACTTGAAATTTGAAAGCTCATCATTCAATATTTTATTTGCAGCTTCTATTGAACGACTATTGCCATCACCTAATAAGTCTGCATAAATAAGAATTATTGGCATTGTACTGCCTTTCCAAAACTTCTGATACATTGTAATTTCTCCTTCTGTAGCACGCATGGCACCTGTTTTCATCAGATTACCCCAAGCTACATCGGTATATATTTCAAACTTTTGTGGAGTTAAATATCCGTTTACTTGATAAGCAGCACACTCTCCACCCCAGCATATTCCTTCGGGCAACACTATTTTATCCCATTGTGCTTTAGACTGTTCATCTCGAAAGGCAAAATGCTTCACCAAAAGTTTTGGCTTAAGAACATGATGATAGTTTTCCACCCATAGATCAAGCAACCTGCGTTTGTCTTTCAGTATACGCTTTCTTTTAGTAGTCAATACAAACTTTCGAGTTTCTAATTCATCAAGTACATTTTTTATAGTACCTAACGAAACGTCGCACTGTTCTTTGATTTCCCTAAAAGTTTTACCCACATTGTCTACATCTTGCAATAAATAAAAAATAACTTTTAAGCCTGCTTCTTGAAAGATTGGATAAGCCTTGTTAAGCGCTATAGGTGCTTTTTCACCTGTGTGAGAAAGTTGAAAAATCAGCTTCTTACCTTTTGTATATAGGATTTGATAGTTACCAACAGTGTCTACAAAATTAATGCCTGCCGTTCGTAAAATGTTATAAACACCTGGTTGAACATATCGTGCTATAAGCAAAATAGGTATCTTTTGTAGTTCAGCACACCCCTTTATCAAATCCTGAATGCGGCCAATGTTGATACTATTCACCTCGTTTTCTACAAGGCAAGGAAAGTCTATTCCTATGATGTTAACTCGTCCTTTAAGTATAGGATTACTTTGTGGGGTTAAATCATAGGTGATATTGAGTCCACTTTCTCCCCATTGTTGCTTCATTGCACTTACTGCCTGTTCTATAATATGTATTTCTCCCATACTTGTTCATTATTTATTACTTGTTCAATAACATTGAACACTGCAAAGATAATGAACAAATACAAAACCACCAAATATTTTGTTCAATAAATTAATTTTGTTCAATAATAGTGAACAATAGAAGAATATTGAAAGAATCTAATTTTTGAGAGAATTTACCTACACTCTCGCTTACGTAGTATACTATCAATCTCTTCACGAAGAAACAGCAGCCTACCATTAGCTTTGAGAAATGGGATCTTACCCGCCCAAACCCAGTTATAGATAGTCTTTTGCTCAACTTTCAAGATTCTAGAAACATCTATGATATCCAGATATTCCGGTTTCAAAGGTGGACGGACAGTTGTATCGACGGATTGCTCTTGCAGGACAAGTAACTGGTCGAGTTTATTCTCGACAGTTCTTAGTTTATCAAACAATTGTTTGCACCAATCTGTTTCTGAAGTATCGTTTAAGTATGGCATAGTTCTCCTTTTTGATAGTTTCCACTTGTATCTTGCGTCAATATGCGCTGCTCTTTCATATATGCAATGTACTTTTTTGCAGTTCGGTCTTTGATCTCCATTTCACACATCAGCACCTCACAAAGTTCCTGGTATGAAAGCCTTAGTTTGGTCCGAAATGCAGATTTGATGACAAGCAAGAGTTCATCGGTCTTGCGCTTTTCCTTATCTTCCTTCGATTTCTCGCCACGATAGACGTGCATGTCTTCAGTTTTATCCCAACCGAAGAGCATCATTGGAACATCTAATGGGCTTCCGTCACGGACTTTCAATGCCTTTACGACCGAATATTCAGGATTGTCGTCCTTTTCTATGGAGAGAATACCCGCCGCCTTACGTTGAAGTTCCGAACCAATATGCCCACGCAACTTTATGCCATTAGGCACAAAGTGAAGCACACAAACAATACAGGTATTGTATATGCCTGCCAATCGGTACAGTTCATCTACAATGGCTATACTTTCCGTTTCATCGTTGGCAGAGCGTATCAAGTCAGCAATACCGTCAATTACCACAATATGGATACCACCATGCTTGTGATGGAATAAGTCCATACTCTCACGAATGATTTTTAGCCTGTCTTTGCGGGATAGTGATGCCAAGTAGAGTGAATGGTAGAACTCTGGCACTGCCTTTACTCCTGCCCGACGAAGTGTCTTTCCCAAGTTCTTGTGCAGCTGTGCTTCAGACTGCTCCGTATCATAGTGGAGTACCGCTAATCCTTTTGGGTTAGCAGTTATCTCTAATCCCAATGTCTGTTCAGCTTGTAATCGTTCCGAACCAAGTGTGCCTGAAAGGATTCCAGAAATATAGTTGCTCTTACCTGTTCCTTCTCCACCTGTGATACAAAACAGATTATCCTGAGTTCCGAGTGGAACACCATTGACTGCCACAACTGATTTTGAAGCATCAGGTGGATTATCGTAGTCGATTTCACAAGATTTTAATATCATCATTGTCTGCGAATACATATTGGTAAACATATCAGAAAGGAGAGCTTTCAAGTCATTCGAGTTATTTCCCAAGGCAAAGAAGTCAGATATATCTTTCTCCGACTTAATCCCTTGCAATGGTAAGGTCAAGCTCAAAACCTTATATTGAATGAGTGCATTTGTTTGTTGTTTGGCTTCTCTTATTCCCGTCTCATCAGTGTCATATAATATGATAATATGTCGAAAACGAAGCTGTAACCCTTCGATAATATTCTCAGGAATCTCTGCCGTCTCACTATTGAAACAAATAGCATTAAAACCATGGGCAGATAAAGATAGTACATCTTTCTCTCCACCAGTGATGAATATGATATCTCCTTTACTGGGCAACTGTTGGAAGCCAAAGACATAATCGGTCACTTTCTCACCACCATAAAGAAAGCGTAGCTTACTTTTAGGACGATAAATCTTTACAAACGCCCCCATATTGTAAGCAAACATCGGCTCTTCATTTGTCGACCCTAATGTAAACGGCTTACCTTGATTAGAGATAGACTCATAACGAGCAAGCGACTTTACATGAAAACGTTGTAAGGTATTGGAATCAATACCATATTGTTGCCAATATTTCATTTCCTCGATACCAAAAGATTGTTCTATTAGTTTAAACCACTTCTTCTCTTCCATTAACTTTGGTTGGTCTGCTGGTTGTGAAATAGGAGGTTTAGGAGGTTTCATTATCGTAGATCGTTGTTCAAAGCGTTCTTGCTTTCCTATGTAGATGTTTAGTTGCAAGTCTCGTATAATAGTTTCAAGTACCTTAACAAAATCTTTCTTAACATCCAATCCTATCATTGTGGCAGCAAACCAAAAACAATCTCCAGAATAAGCATCATTTCCAAAGTCTTTCATGCGATAGCAGTCTGACTTTCTATCAAGATATATATTGCATGAAGCACGTTTATCGTCGTACAAAGGATTACGGAAATTACGCTTAATCACGAAATCAATAGGCATATAGAAACAGAATATTTCAAGTCCTTTGTTGGTACGCAATAATATTTCTTCTTTGATGTTCATAGCTCTTCGAATAAGGTTTGAGATTCTCCCATATAGCCTTTTAGCACACCTTCCTTGTAAGCGTTTAAACGCTGCAAAGCCTCTAAACGACGAAAGCCCTTGAAAGTGGCTCTACCCGTCTTGACAGAGAGATAGAGTCCTTTAAATGGATAAACTACATGATTACTAGATACATATCTGTACGGAATAGAATTAGATTCCCTCCATCTTGCAAGTGATGCCTTTGATATTCCAAGCAGGTGCAGAACATCTGCCGAACTCAACTCTATCTTTTCCTCCAAAACGGAATAATCACGCTTTAGCTCCCTGATAAAGCAGGCTATCTGTCTGAATTCTTCATGAAGTGTTTGAAGTTCATTTATTAGGGAGAGTGTTTCGTGGTGTTCCATCTTCTTTAAGTAGGGTTTGGCAAAGATTAATGATAGCAGACAAAAATGGTTTCATTAGATGTTCTTTATCGTGACTTGTTAGGTATTTCTTGAAATCCTCCATGAAGTTAAAAATTTTTATTCCGTCACTCGGCATAACCGCCATCAGCACCTTAATCAATTTATCTTGCTCTATAGTTTCATAAAAACCGTTCATATGAGTCTTGGGCTCAATCATTGACTCTATGGTTCCCAAAGGAAGATGGATAACCAGAACTTCCTTCCCCAAGCCTGCAGCACACTTTCGATATGTGCTAAATCTTATATCCTTTTCCATCTTGCAAGCTTTAAGGAAATTTGAATACTCGATGCCACTTATATGAGCTGCTTCTTTTGCATTTTCACATAAAAGAGCTAAACCCTCAAGTGTAGGGCTACTAATATAAAGATGCCCTTTGGGTTTTAATTTGTTTTTATTAGCCATAATATATATATAATTGTAATTATTATGGCTGCAAAGTTCCTAATGAAACAGGCTTTAGATAGAATATTAAAATACCATTTTCTGGTGGTATAATACCATTTTACATATTGATAATCAACGGTATAAATATAAGGTAGGGACCATCAGTGCAAGGTGCAAGACCTATCTATATATATAGGCTTGCACCTTGCACTGAAAATTGTAGCCAAAGAATCTATAAAACATTTTCTATCAAATATTTGGAGCATGTTCATATTTTTAGTACTTTTGAACCCAAGAAACACAAGAGCGTGTTTCAAGCAGCAGTATCCACGTGTACTCTCAAAATACTCTGTTGTGGCTACAATCTGGCTACACAGAAAAGAAGAAGGTTTATAAATAACTATGATACAAGGAGATACGAGGAATATTCATTTTCCTCTCTCTCCGCAAACAAGGGTGTAAATCAACGAGTTACGTGATTTACACCCTTTTCTACACCCAAAAATGTAAGATTGGGTGTTTTCTATTTGGATAGTCACAAGCACAGCTTCAATTGTAAAAAAGAGTGGTGGACCATATTCCTTCTCTGTGCGAGCCCACTCATCACAGCCCTTTCCTATCCATTATCTTCAAATTCTCAAAGACTTCATCAAACCAACGTGTCTTTTTCAACTCATACCCAACCTTTCTCGCTTCTTGAAATATGTATTTATTGAAAGGCAACACTTGATTTAATTCAAACTCTTCCTTATAACCTGAACTCGGGATAAGAAATGTCTGCAAAAAGTTGGTAATCTCATTATATTTTTGTAACTTTATAGTTGAAAATCAATCAATTACAATAAATATAACGATAATTACCAAGGAAAAAATTATGGCTCTTCCGGAATTTGGAGTGATGCGATGATGTCCTTTATGCCACTTGTTAGTAAAGAAAATTTGTAAATAGTTCATTATAAGTGTTTTGTAGCGTGTATAACCCATGTGATACAACAACAACTTTCGTAACCTTTAAATTAGTACTTTGTATTCTTTAATATCAGTAAACAAAGGGGATATAAAAGTATATAAATTATAAATGTTATTGATAATCAGATATTAAACACTATCACTCCAAATTCCTGAAGACCCAAATTTTCTGTATTGCAGATGATTTCTGCAAGGAATTTGAGTTAGAAACTGATAAAATAGGTCTCTCAGAAAAGAGTAAAGGGTGTCATCGCCATCGCAAGTGGCGTATGAGTAAATCTGAAATCATAACGATTTTAATTTGCTTCCACTTTAATTCTTATCGTAATTTTTGTCACTATTATACCTTTTTCGTAAAAGAGCATTTAGCAGATTTATTTCCAAATCAATTGTCTTATAATCGTTTTCTTGAATTAGAAGCAAGAGTCTCTGTAGAGATGATGATGTTCCTGCAGATATGTTGTTTTGGGAGGTATACTGGTATTAGTTTTATTGACTCAACTTGTATTCCAGTTTGTCATAATAAACGTATTTATCGCAATAAGTTTTTTAGAAATTATCCAACAAGAGGTAAGAGTACAATGGGATGGTATTTTGGATTTAAACTACATCTTATGTGTAATGAAAGAGGTGAGATTCTAAACTTTATGCTTACTAAAGCAAATGTTGATGACCGAGACAAAAATGTATTTAACAGATTGACAGACAATGTATTTGGTAAATTGTTTGCAGACAAAGGGTACATTTCTCAAGGATTATTTGAGCGATTGTTCAATGATGGAATAAATTTAGTTACTGGCATTAGGAGTAACATGAAAAATAAACTGATGCCACTTTATGATAGACTTCTTCTAAGGAAAAGATCTGTAATAGAGACTATCAATGATGAGCTAAAGAATGTAGCTCAATTAGTGCATTCAAGGCATAGAAGCATATTTAATTTTGCAATGAATGTTCTCTCTGCTATTGCAGCCTACAGCTTCTTTGAGAACAAGCCAGCAGTGAACATAGACTTTGCTATAGAGCAACATTCGGGACAACTTACATTATTCTAAAGTAATCTGTTTTATTATTATCGTTAGGCCCAATCAAAAGATTGAGCCTAAAAAGGTATTGTAGTAAACCAAACAAAAGAATGGTATGATACTTATCCCGAGTTCAGGTTTATACTCAATATAGCTATTTATTAGATAAGCCAAATCCAACTTCTCGGCAGCAAAGAAATTTTCTAGTCTCATCAACTGCTCAATATTCACCATCACTACATCCTTCACTTCGTAATCTGCTGAAACTTTCTTTTCACCAATGATTCGTTGAAACTCTTTATTCAGCAAATAGCTCGGGTCTTCTACATCAAAACAATCATCGAGGTACACTATCACGGGGTAGATAAATTTCACACCATTAGCGGCCCACTTATCAACTTCGCTCAATATGCTTGGTATCTTTTTGCCAATCATATTTGCCAACTGCCACCCCCTTTCGCATGCCCCTTGGAATTTGTGACATACTTCTCAAAAATTGTTTTTTTTTATCGTCTCTTAATTACCGCTTAATTTCATTTTTGCAGCCATCTGAACATCCTTACATCCAAATACGAATACCCTATTTCGATATCTCAGATAATAATCTGGCATTCCCTTCCCTAGAGTCTTTTCCAGTTCTTCTCCACTATAATTCACATAATTCAAACCAAAACATCTTTTCATCAAGGTGTAAAAGAAGAAGCGTTCCGAGAACTCCTCACCCAAAAACTGTACGTTGTCAAACAAAAGTGCATGCGAAAATGTCCGTATACGGTTTTGCAATGAAGAACCTTTGTTGTGAAGAACGATGAAACTGGAAGCATATACCATTGACAACCAGTCTTAAGCTTATAAAGAATGCATGGAATTACCTCTGACAGTCTACTTTGGCAAATATATCCACGTTTTGCAACTGATAAATGAGGTAGAATTTCATTTTTATTGTATCTTTGTCTAGTACTTTGTACATGAGAGGAATTTGAGGCTTGGTTTGCTAATACAAAGATAAGAAATCCTCTCGATTTTAACAAAATAAAAAGTCAAGACAACTTCAATATAAAAAAAGTAATAGGAATCGTTATAGGGCTTGCCATCGGCTTCTTCCTGTGTGTCGACGATCTGATAACCCGTCTTTCCAGGACCTTCGATAAGACAAGGTAGCAGCTTTACGATGGAAGCGGCAACGTGATGCGCAGGGTGGAGAGCTTGAAGGGACTCGGCATAACGCCGAAGAAGCAAACCAAGGGACTGGAAGAAATTAATACATTGGACCGATAAATGAAAAATAAAGGCTTATCATATTTCCTAAGATTACAGGTTGATTTCCTGTGGCTCTTGTGCATGGTGCTGTGTTCGCAGCTCCATGCTCAGGAACATTTGACCCGCAATATGCTGATGTTGTCGAATCTCAATACGGACAATGGGCTCTCCAGTGCCCGTGTGTATTCGATAGTTGAGGCTGAGGATGCTGCTATGTGGATCAGTACCAAGCGAGGCGTTGACAGGTACAATGGTCAACAGGTACGGAACTATACCTTGGCTACGGATATGCAGTTTAGTGATGCCAGTGGTAGAAACATCAAGTTGACTAAGGATAGCCAACAGCATATCTATGCCTATGATAATAAAGGAAAGATCTATATATATAATAAGGTGAAAGACACATTCCAACTCCAGGTCAATCTGATGAATGTGCTTGGAGGAAGTGTGGTGCTCAATGACTTGCTGGTCGATGACAAGGGATGCTTTTGGATGGCATTGGATAGGGGAGTGTATAGGATGGCTCCTCAATCTGTTGCTGGTAGCAGAGACAAAACAGCCCCTAGTTCGCCAAACAAAGGAAAATACATTCTGAAGAACACGTATGTCAATCATATCCGATTCATCGGCAAACAGTTGCTGATAGGTTCTCCTTCGGGAGTTTTTGCCTATTCACCCAATGCAGCCCAGCCTCGATTACTCTTGCGAGGGTATTCTGTGCTTTCGTCTTATCACGACGTGAAGGCTCATCAGATATGGTTGGGAACTTTCCATCGTGGCATTCTCATACTCGATGACAGAACCTGGAAGCCATTGTCTTCTCTCGTGCAATTCTCATCCTTAGCAGATATTCCGCTCATTCCTGTCCGTTCCATTATCCCCTACGGTGCAGCCACCATCTTGATGGCGGTGGATGGAGCAGGTGTCTATGCCTACGACAAGAAGACCTGTAAGACGAATCTGCTTTTGAATACGGATGGCAGATCGGAGAATGTATTGCATGGCAATGGCGTCTATGCCCTTTGCAAGGACCATCTTGGCGACCTTTGGATGGGTTCCTATTCGGGAGGTGTGGATATGGCTATTCCAATGGAGCATACCTTGGAGTTTGTGCGCCATGAGTATCTCAACAGCCAGTCGCTTATCAATAATGGTGTGAACGATGTCATGCAGAGCGTGGATGCACAGGGCCGCAATAGCAAGATATGGTATGCTACCGACAAGGGGGTGAGCATCTATGACGAGCAAACCCATCTGTGGCATCATTCCCTATATAATAAGGTGGCGCTTACCCTTTGTCAGACTGCCGATGGCAAGGTCTTGGTGGGAACCTATGGTGATGGCATCTTTCAGGTTCATGCCGATGGAAGCAGTAGTCGGGCTTACTCTGTGTCGAATGGCAAGTTAAAGACCGACTATGTGTATAGCATTTTCAAGGATAGCGAAGGAGGCTTGTGGATAGGTTGTTTGGATGGAGACTTGGTACATATCCCATCATCATTAGAAAAGAATGGAAATGTGGATAACTCCGTTAACTACTTGCCAATCAATGAAGTTCAGAGTATCGTGGAGTCTCCTGATAAGAAGATTATTGCGGTGGGAACGACCCATGGATGTTATCGTATCGACAAGCGAAGCCTTCGTGTCAGTCGATTCTTCTATCCGTCGGAATTTCCGTCAGTCGATTATAATTTCTTTGTCAATGCGATGGCTTTTCAGGATGCACGGCATATCTGGATAGCCACCGATGGAGGAGGCTTGTACCTCTACGATTGGCAGAAGCACCAGGTTAAGAACTATACCATCTCGCAGTCTTTGCCTTCCAACACCGTCTATGCCTTGGTCAAGACTCCCATTGGCAAGGTGTGGATGAGTACCGACAAGGGACTGGCTTTCATAGATCATGGAAAGGTGACCAATCTCAACTTCTTCAAGGGATTGGAGCGGGAGTACAAGCGTATGGCTGTGGTCCGAACCCAAGACGGGCGAATGATATTCGGAAGCAGTGAAGGAGCTGTGGTCTTGGCATCCAAGTTTGCCAGAGGATTGAACTACAAGGCTCCTCTTCATATCACGGGTGTTGAGGTGGAAGGAAAGACTTTCGATGAGGATGCCCAACAGGAAGATTGGAATGCAGAACTCTTCAAGATGTTGCAGACTGGCAAGATGAGCTTTTCACACAGCGAGAATACTCTCATCGTGCATTTCGAGAGCATCAATTACCAGTATCAGCACGACATCCAATACCAGTATTATTTGGAGGGGTATGACCATCAGTGGAGTGTGCCTTCTGCCTACCAGCAGGCTCGTTTCGCCACCTTGCCTCCTGGCAGTTACACCTTGCATGTCAAGGCAATGGGTAGGAGCAACGGACGCATTTTGGGAGAATCTACCTTGCGTATTCATATCGCCCAACCATGGTGGAACTCTTGGTGGGCATGGATTGTCTATCTCAGCATCTTTGGTGCTATCGTCTATTTCGGCTGGGATTACTACAGGGAGCGTTTGCATCGCAAGTATTACGATGACAAGATCAACTTCTTTGTGAATACCGCTCATAACATCCGTACCCCTTTGAGTCTTGTGCTGGCACCTCTTGCCGACTTGGCGAAGGATACTACACTGGGCGATAAGAGCCGAAAGTTCTTGGAGATGGCACTGCGTAATGGCGACAAGCTTCTGAGGATGGTGACCGAGTTGCTTGATTTCCAGAAAATAGCCGTAGCGAAGACACAAGTCCACTTGCAGAATGTGGAGCTGTCTGTCCTCTTGCGTCAGCAAGTGGATAAGTTCCAGATGTCTGCCCAGGAGAAACATATCAGTCTTCGGTTGACAACCTGTGGACAGCATACCTTCTCTACCGATCTTTCTATGATGGATTTGATATTCGAGAATCTGCTCTCCAATGCCGTAAAATATACGCCGGTGGGTGGAACCATCACCGTCTCTGCTTCGATCGATGAGGTTGGCAAGCAGGTCTGCATTCAGGTAAGCGATACCGGCATCGGTATCCCGAAATCCGAGGCAAGGCATATCTTCCAGAGTTTTTTCCGTGCCTCCAATGCGGTCAACTCTCAGGAGATGGGCAGTGGCTTGGGCTTGATGCTCACTCGCCAGCTTGTGCAGAAACTGGGAGGAAAGTTAACGTTCGAGAGCGAGGAAGGCAAGGGAACTGCTTTCTTGGTTGTGTTGCCTGATAACGGAAATGTTGATGTTCCCGTTTCTTCCAAGCCAGCAAGTCTGCCAGAAACTTCAGATACCTCCGTGTCTGCCGATGAAAAAATAAAATCAGAGGAATCCCTTAAGGACACGCTCCTTTTTGTAGATGACAACGAAGACCTCCATCAATACATCCGTATGGCTTTCGCTGACCAATATCATGTGGTGGATGTGGAGAGTGGTGAGGCAGCCTTGAACTATCTGGCAGAGAATGGCGAGTGCGACATCGTGGTATCCGATGTGATGATGCCGGGTATGCAGGGCGACGAACTCTGCCGTCGCATCAAGGAAAACAAGGAGACCAGTTGGCTGCCTGTCATTCTCCTGACGGCGAAGGCTGGTCGCGACTTCATGATAGAAGGCCTAGGCCTTGGAGCAGACGATTACATTGCCAAGCCATTCGACTCTGCCATTCTTGCCAGCAAGATAGCGAGCATGTTGAAGAACCGTTGTCGTCTGAGTCAATACTATATGGAGCGAAGTCTCGCCATCGTCAGAGGAGAGGACTCTGGGCAATCGTCTCAAAAGAGCCTGTTGCCAAGCGAACCTTCCGTGCCATCCGCTTCCGATGAAAAGAATAAATCTTCCGATGAAAAAGAACCGGAATTGGATCCGATGGACCAAGCTTTCGTTGAGAAAGCAACCCGTCTCGTCCTCGATAACCTGGGCGACACCGACTTCACCATCGACCGCCTTTGCCGGGAGATGGCGATGAGCCGCACCCTCTTCTATGGCAAGTTGAAGACTCTGACGGGGCAAGGACCGCAAGACTTCATACGACTCATCCGTTTGGAGCAGGCAGCCCAGTATCTGAAGCAAGGCGATAGCGTCTTGGATGTCTCTGTGAAAACAGGATTTGTAAACGTAAAGTACTTCAGTACAGTCTTCAAGAAGCATTTCGGGGTGTCACCGAGTAAGTATGAATAAAATGAGCAGTGTAAATTGCTGGTAAAGAAAGTAAAATTACTACTATCTGATATTCAGTTAGTTATATATAAATGTAAGGTTTCAGACCTGGCGATAAGTTAGATTTGAAACCTTTTTTGTTTGCATTCTAACCTAGTTTTTTCCTCTTTTCTATATTTTTGCAGCTAAGTTCAAACAATAACTCGCAATAGATAAACAATTAAGCATAAATAACAATAAACTTAATAATGAAAAGGAACCTTTTGAAAATCTGCTTGCTATTTGTAAGTATGTTTACTGTATTTTCTTGCAGTGCTAGTCCTTCGGTGGTGGATACGCCTGATACAAGCGAATCGATTCCTACCGCCAAGCAATGGAACAAGGATGTAGTAGGTTGGAATCTCGGCAATGAATTCGAGTGCTCAGCTCCTGGACAGGATGGAGAGTCGATGCAGATTGGCAACCCTGACGGTTCCATCCATGCAGAGACAGCTTGGGGCAATCCCGTTGTCACCAAAAAGATGATACAAGCTGTGAAGAAGGCAGGTTTCAATGCCATCCGGATTCCAATCCGTTGGCAGTGCCACATTACCAATGCTCAGGCGATGAGTATCGACAAGGCTTGGATTGCTCGTATCAAGGAGGTAGTGGGTTGGTGTCTGGATAATGACCTCAAGGTTATCATCAATGCGCATCATGAAAAATGGCTCGAAGGTCGTCCTACCTATCAATATAAGGATGAAAACTGCCAAAAGCTTGCGCTCCTCTGGATGAATATCTCCTCTGAGTTTGCCAATTATGACAGCCGCTTGGCTTTCGCCGGTACCAATGAGGTTCACGTCAGGGACAACTGGAGCAAGCCTACTGCCGAGAACCTCGAAGTGCAGAATGCTTACAATCAGATATTCGTGGATATGGTTCGTGCCACAGGCGGCAACAATGCCAAGCGCCACCTCATCTTACAGACTTACGTTTGTAACCCTTGGTTTGGCATCGAGAATGGAGATTTCATCATTCCGAAGGATTCCGAAGGCAATGGCAACAACTATATGAGTGTGGAATTTCACTACTATCAGCCATGGAGCTACGCCGGCGATTGCACCTACGATTACTGGGGTGATGTCTACAAGGATGCTGGCAAGATACCTGCAGAAAACGAGAAGACGATGACGGATTTCTTCGACAAGGTGGTGAATACCTGGAGCAACAAAGGACTGGGTATCGTTATAGGAGAATGGGGAGTAACCGATCACTATAAGTCAAACTCAGTGAAAGTGCATGAAAACATGACCTACTACTGTAAGTTCTTGACTACGGAGGCTCGCAAACGAGGCTTCTCTACTTTCGTTTGGGACAACAACCACTTCGGTAACGGCTCTGAGAAGTATGGCATCTTCGACCGTTTCAAGAGTATGAAGGTGAATGCTCCTTGGATTCTCGAAGGAATCTTTGGGAAAGAATAATGTTAAACTAAAAATAAAATATCTATTATGAGAAAGAAAACCATGTTTCTCGGCATGCTCGGTGCAGGTTTGATGTGGATGCCTACTTCTGCCATCCTCGCTGCCCAGATGAACAATGCTGCTATGAGCGTTCAGCAGAACCAAGGTATCAAGGGTACAGTGGTGGATGCTACTGGCGAAACCTTGATTGGTGCAAGCGTGAAGGTGGCTGGTACAACCAACGGTGCCGTTACCGATCTGGATGGTAACTTTACGCTGAATTGCAAGCCTGGAGTAACGCTCGAAGTGAGCTACATCGGTTACAAGACGATGACCGTGAAAGCTGCTAATGGCATGAAAATACAGATGCAAGAGGATGGTAAGGTCTTGAATGAGGTAGTTGTCACCGCCCTTGGTATCAAGCGAGACCGCAAGGCCCTGGGCTATGGCTTGGAGGAAGTGAAGGGTGAGGAACTCACCAAGGCGAAAGAAACCAACGTCATCAACTCTCTTTCAGGTAAGGTGGCTGGTCTCGTCGTGCAGAACACCGCTGGCGGTGCTTCTGGTTCTACCCGCGTGCTCCTTCGTGGTAATACAGAAATGGCAGGCAACAACCAGCCTCTCTACGTGGTGGATGGTGTGCCTTTGGATAATACAAACTTTGGCAGTGCTGGTGAAAGTGGCGGTTATGATCTGGGTGATGGAATCTCTGCCATCAATCCTGATGATATTGAGACGATGACCGTATTGAAAGGTCCTGCTGCCTCTGCCCTTTATGGTAGCCGTGCTTCCCACGGTGTTATCTTGATTACGACCAAGAAGGCGGAGAAGGATAAGATTTCCGTGGAGTACAATGGTTCTTACACTGTCGATACCCAGTTGGCTAAGTGGGACGACATCCAGGAGATATATGGCGCTGGCTACAATGGCGAGCTTCCTGCATCCAGCACCTCTGGTACCAATACCAGTTGGGGACCTAAGGCCGATGATTTCATGTTCAAGTATTTCGATGGCGAGGAGCGTCCATTCTTGATGCACCCTAACAACGCCTCCGATTTCTTCCGCACAGGTTTCACCACCCAAAACTCTGCCATCCTCTCTGTTAATTCCGGTAAGACGGGTATGCGTTTCTCTGTTACCGATATGCGCAACAAGGACATCCTGCCTAACACCAATATGAGTCGTGACAACTTCAACCTCCGTGTTAATACCTCCGCAGGTCCTGTTGACTTCGATTTCACCGCCAACTATACTCGTGAGAAGGTGAAGAATCGTCCTGCCCTTGGCGATTCCCAGAGCAACGTGGGTAAGAACCTCATGACTCTGGCGGGTACCTACGACCAGGCTTGGTTGAAGCACTATGAGGATGCCGACGGCAACTATTCCAACTGGAATGGTAACGACCAGTATAACAAGAACCCATACTGGGATCTCTATAAGAACAGCAATACATCTGACAAGGACGTGTTCCGTTTTACGGGTAAGGCCATCTGGAACATCGACAACCACCTCAAGTTGCAGGGTACCATCGGTACCGACATCAACAGCATGAACTTCGAGGACTTCATCGCCAAGACAACTCCAGGTACTCCTGCCGGAAAGCTTACCGACCAAATCTTCAACAACCGCACACTCAACGCCGAGATACTCGCCCTCTACAACAACTCATGGGGTAACTTCGATGTCAATGCTACCGCTGGTGGTAACATCTTCAAGGTGAACAACAAGACCACTACCAACGTCGGTCTCAACCAGCAGATGAATGGAATACAGAACATCATGAACTATCAGGAGCAGAATACTCGTGAGAGCATGTATAAGAAGCAGATTTCTTCCCTCTATGCCAGTGCGAGCCTCGGCTACAAACATACTTACTATCTGGAGGGAACTCTCCGTGGCGATAGGTCATCTACGCTCCCTACCAATAACAATACATACGTATATCCTTCGGTATCTGGTAGTTTGGTATTCTCCGAGTTTATCAAGAACAAGAAGTTCATCAATTACGGTAAGATTCGCGCATCTTGGGCAAAGGTAGGTAGCGATACTGATCCATACCTGTTGGCACTCAACTATACCACGGGCAAGTACAGCTACTCGGGTTATACCATCGGTATGATAGCCAACTCAACACAGCCAAACAAGGATTTGAAGCCTACTATGACAGATTCTTACGAGGTAGGCTTGGAGATGAAGTTCTTCAACGGACGCTTGGGTTTGGATGCCACCTATTACAACCAGAACTCCAAGGACCAGATTTTGAGCTTGGCTTCAACCACCACCTCTGGCTATGCTTACCGCCTCATCAATGCCGGTGAGATTCAGAACCAGGGTATTGAGATTGCCCTCAATGCCCGTGCCTTGCAGATCAAGGACTTCGCTTGGGACTTGGGTGTCAACTTCTCGAAGAATACCAACAAGGTGAAGTCGCTCACCAATGGCATGGACTACTTCGAGTTGGCGAAGGCATACTGGTGCGGTATTTCTGTAGGTGCCAAGGTAGGAGAGAACTATGGAGCCATCCGTGGACACGACTTCCTCTACAACGACAAGGGTCAGGTGGTTGTCGATGCAGCTACTGGTCTTCCAAAGGTTGACCAGAAAATCAAGACCATCGGCAACTCTACTTGGGACTGGACAGGTGGTTTCTACTCAACCTTCAGCTACAAGAACTTCCGCCTCTCTGCTGCATTCGATGTTAAGGTAGGTGCCGACATCTACTCTATGTCCATGCGTTCCGCATACCAGACAGGTAAGGCAAAGGGGACATTGGCAGGCCGTGAGGAGTGGTACACTTCTGAGGAGGCTCGCAAGGCTTCGGGTATGGACCTTGCCGCATGGCGTGAAACAGGTAACTGCAAGGGATTTGTCGTAGAGGGTGTCATCGACAATGGCGATGGTACTTATCGTAAGAACGACATCGCCGTGAACCCTGAGGATTACTGGAAGCATGTGGCAAATGGCGTGCAGAGTGCCTTCGTTTACGACAACTCTTACGTGAAGTGTTGTGAGATTACTTTCGGCTATACCTTCCCAGAGAGCATCCTGGGCAAGTATGTCAAGGGCTTGACCGTATCCTTCGTGGCTCGTAACCCATTCATTATTTGGAAGAATATTCCTAACATCGACCCAGACTCCAGTTACAATACCTCTGGTCTCGGTCTGGAATATGGCTCTCTACCATCTCGCAAGAGCTATGGTTTAAACGTGAACGTGAAGTTCTAATCTCGAAAAAATAAATCATTTCTTTAGAAGAGTTCTAATATATAATAATGTATGAAAATGAACAATATAATCAAGAAATATATAGGTAAGAGCAGCCTGATGATGGCTTTCGCCCTGATGACAACCGGCACTGCGATGAATTCTTGCTCAGATGAAACCTTGAGCAACATCAATACTGACAAGACCAAGGTGAGCGAGCTCGACCCTAACGCACAGTTGACTACTGCTTTGTTGCAGACTTATGGTGACTTCAGTTTGATGGATACCTACCGTAACTATATCTCAGGTTTTCCACAGTATTTCGCTGGTGGTTGGAACGTAACCAACTATGCAGGTTCCAACTTCCGTGAGGACGATATCGCTCGTCGTGTCTGGGACCGCTACTATGAGGTCAGCATCAAGAATCTTGTGGATGCCATCCACAATTCAGCAGACAAGGCAAACTTGAATGCGGCACTTCGTATCCATCGTGTCTATCTCACGGCAGTCTTGGCAGATACCTACGGCGACGTGCCTTGTTTGGAGGCAGGTCTGGGTTACATCTCAGGTATCTCCACCCCTAAGTATGATACCGTAGAGGAACTCTACAGCTGGTTCTTTGAGGAGCTTGACGCTTGCGAGAAGCAACTTGGCACCGGTACCGACCGCATTTCTGGTGATGTCACCAGCATGGGTGGTAATATAGCCAAGTGGAAGATGTATGCCAATGCGCTCCGTATGCGCTATGCCATGCGCATTTCAGATGTTAATCCACAGAAGGCAAAGAAAGAGTTTGAGAAGGCTGTTGCTGCCGGTGCTATCGCCAGTGCAGCAGATGATGCTTACATCAGATATGCCGATACTCCTTATACTTATTATGATGGAGCCAACGATTACGATTTCCGCACCAATGCTTTAGGAGAGATTCTCTATGGTCAGGATGCCACATCGCCTACCATGGTATGCTCTACCTTGTTCTATCAGTTGCAGAATACCAACGACCCTCGTCTCTATCGCATCTGCCGTCACTACTACAATATCAAACGTAGTCAGGTGAAGCCAGACAAAGAGCAGAACATCGACTTGACCGATGATTTCCTGGCTTACTTCCGGAGCAAGAATCTCGGTGAAGAGCCTTGCAACCCTGGTGCTACCTGGTACACAGACTGGATGAATCCAGCTACGGTTGATGACCTTCCCACTTTGAAGAAGTATGCGGAGATAGACAAGAACACTTATGCCAACTCTGATTATATAGCCCGAGCAGGTCGTCCTTGCCTGAACATCGACTTCGAGATGCCTTCTTGTCCTGGTGACTTGATGAGCTATGCCGAGGTGGAGTTCCTCAAGGCTGAGGCTGCAACTAAGGGTTGGAATGTTGGGGGTGGTGATGCAGAGAGCCACTACGAGGCTGGTGTTCGTGCCAGCATGGAGTTGCTCAACAACTACTATCTTACATCTAACAAGATTTCCAAGGAAGAGATAGATGCGTTCATTGCCAATAATCCGTTGGGTGACAATCCTAAGGAGACCATCAACACCCAGGCTTGGATTCTCCACATGATGAACCCTTCTGAGGGTTGGGCAAACATGCGCCGCTCTGACTATCCTGCCATCTTGAATCGTGATCTCTTGACCAAGAATGGTTTTACTTACACAGATTCTAACTGGTCAATGCCTGTCCGTTTGCAGTATCCTGAGTTGGAAGGTCAGTACAACAGTGCCAACTACAAGGCTGCCATCGACCGCATGGGTGGTACAGACGACTGGCACAAGCGCCTCTGGTGGGACAAGGCTGATGTAAATCTTCAGCCAGACTTCAATCCTCCATTCGGAAAGGGATACAGCAAGTAGTGTTAAGCGTTTAATGTTAAGTATTAAATGTTAAGTTTTATAGGACAATAGATAGAATAATTAATTATGAATAAGACAATGAAACAATATAAGGGAAAAGTCTTGAAGGCCATGATGATGCTCTTCGCCATGAGTTTCGCACTGGCTGGTACATCTACCTTGTCTTCTTGCTCTTCTGACGATGATTCATACTTCACTGTCAGCGAAAATGACGATCCACGTATTTTGAACACTGACTTGGCTGATTCCAAGATAGATCGCAAGACAAATTATAAGTTGGAAATCAAGGTGACTCCTGTTCACTACACCACAGTGACATGGTTGCTCGACGGCACTCAGATTGCCGAAGGTACTACCATCGACCAAACTTTGCCTGTAGGTAATCATGAACTGAAGATTGTGGCAACCACCACCAAGGGCAAGACCACATCCCGCACCTTGAACGTTACCGTGACTCCTGCTGCCGATGACCCAGCCTTGGGTACCAATACCATCGAGCTTAGGGTAGCTCCAGGAGAAACTACAACCATCCACGAGTGCAAGAACATGGGTCTCGTTCAGAAAGTTCTCATCGCTGATAAGGAGGTTGCCTTCGAAGTTCTCGATGAGGGTACAACATTGAAAGTTACTGCTCCTTCCGACCTCGCCAATGGCGATTACGACATTACATTGGTAGATGGCAATGGTGTACAGGTTGCTGGCGGTACCATCAAAGTAACTACCGAGGCTCGCCAATCTGTGGAGAACACCATCTGGGAAGGTGAGTTTGCCGTGACATGGGGTACACCATTCAATGCCTTGAAGGATACCTTCCTCTCAAAGGTGAAGGCTGGCACCATCCTCCGTGTCTATGTGAATGGAAATGGTCAGGGTACTGCTGCCACTGCTTGGTGGAACAACATCCTTACTGGTAAGGGCGACCCAGAACGTGGCGACATCATGGTGGATGGACCTGCTAAATGGGAGTTTAAACTGACCGACTTATCTATCCAACTTTTGACAGAGCAGGATGGTTTCCTCCTCGTGGGTAACGGTTACACCGTAAAGAAAGTAACTATCGAATAAAATATTAGAAAGATTTCCGTTTTATCATAAGACGTCAAACCTTTGAACTTATGAAGAAATTATTATTATCTATTTCAATGTTGGCATTTGCTTATACAACCAGTGCCAATGTTCCAGTTATCAAGAGCGACCCTAAGATAGAGGCTCAAGTAGAACAAACCCTGAAGAAACTCACTTTGGAGGAAAAGATAGGTCAGATGATGGAATTGGTGACCGACCTCTTTGGTGCCAACGACAAGAACGGTGTGTTCTATATCGACGAGCACAAGACCGATTCTATCCTTTCTCGCTATAAGATTGGCTCTATCCTCAACGCTCCTAACACTTGCGCGCCAACCGCCAAGCAGTGGGAGAAGTACATCGAGCAAATCCAGAAGATTTCGATGAAGCGCATCGGCATCCCTTGCGTCTTCGGTCTCGATCAGAACCACGGTTCTACTTATACACAAGAAGGTACCCTCTTCCCGCAGAACATCAATATAGCTGCCACCTTCAATCGTGAGATTGCTCGCCATTCGGCTGAGGCTACTGCTTATGAGACTCGTGCGGTGAGTGTGCCTTGGACTTACAGTCCTACCGTTGATCTCGGTCGTGATGCCCGTTGGCCTCGCATCTGGGAGAACTTTGGAGAAGATTGCTATCTCAGTTCAGAGATGGGCAAGGCCATGGTCTATGGTTTCCAGGGCGAAGACCCAAATAACATCGACCAGTATCACATCGCCACTTCAATGAAGCACTTCATGGGCTATGGTGTGCCTTGGACTGGTAAAGACCGTACACCAGCCTATATCTCTCCTGCCAACTTGCGAGAGAAGCACTTTGCTCCTTTCCTGGCGGGTCTGCAAGCTGGAGCCTTGACCGTGATGGTGAATTCCGCTTCCGTCAACGGTATGCCGATGCACGCCAACAAGGAAATCCTGACAGGATGGCTGAAGGAAGAGACAGGATGGGATGGTGTGCTTATCACCGACTGGGCAGACATCAACAATCTCTATACTCGTGAGATGGTGGCAAAGGACAAGAAGGATGCACTCCGCATCGCCATCAATGCTGGTATCGACATGATTATGGAACCTTATTCTTGCGATGCTTGTGGCTACCTTATTGAATTGGTGAAGGAAGGCAAGATTCCGATGAGTCGCATCGATGATGCCTGTCGCCGTGTGCTTCGTATGAAGTACCGTCTCGATCTCTTCAAGAACCCAACCCAGAAACTGAAGAATTATCCTAAGTTTGGTGGCGAGGAGTTTGCCAAACTCGCCTTAGAGGGTGCTACCGAGAGTATGGTGCTCCTGAAGAACGAGCGTAATATCCTTCCTTTGCAGCATGGCAAGAAGATTCTTCTCACGGGTCCTAATGCCAATCAGATGCGCTGTCTGGACGGTGGATGGAGCTATACCTGGCAGGGCCATCGTACCGATGAGTTTGCCGGCAAGTATAATACCATCTATGAGGCATTCTGCAAGGAGTATGGCAAGGAGAATGTTATCTTGAACCAGGGTGTTACCTATAATGAAAAGGGCAAGTACTGGGAGGAGAACGAACCTCAGATTCTGGGGGCAGTGGCTGCAGCGAAGGATGCCGACGTCATTGTGGCTTGCATTGGCGAGAACTCCTATACCGAGACTCCGGGCAACCTGACAGACCTCTGGCTTTCTGAAAACCAGCGCAATCTGGTCAAGGCTTTGGCTCAGACAGGCAAGCCTGTCATCTTGGTACTGAATGAAGGACGTCCACGTCTCATCGCCGACATCGAACCATTGGCACAGGGTATCATCGATATCCTTATCCCTGGCAACATGGGTGGCGATGCCTTGGTAAACTTGGTATCGGGCAAGTCAAACTTCAGTGGCAAGATGCCTTACACCTATCCTAAGGAAATCAATTCGCTCGCTAACTACGACTTCAAGAAGAGTGAGGAGGTGGGTACGATGGAAGGGGCTTACGACTACAATGCGAAGATTACCCAGCAGTGGGGCTTCGGATATGGTTTGAGCTACACCTCTTATCAATATAGCAACCTAAAGGTTTCCAAGTCTGACTTCCGCCACGGAGACATTATCAAGGTGAGCGTGGATGTGAAGAACACGGGCAAGGTGGCAGGCAAGGAGAGCATTCTCCTGTTCAGCAGCGACCTCGTTGCCAGCATGGTACCAGATGGTCGTCGTCTCCGTGCCTTCGACAAGGTGGAACTTCAGCCAGGTGAGACCAAGACTGTGACCTTCGAATTAAAGGCAGACGACTTGGCTTTTGTAGGTTGGGATGGCAAATGGAGATTGGAGGAAGGTGACTTCAAGTTGATGATTGCCGACCAAACTGCCTCTGTTCATTGTGCAGATACTTATCTGTGGCAGACAGTCAATAGATAAGCATATATAAAGATTGGAATCCATTCCTGCAAGAATATTCTATGTATTCTTGTTAGGAATGGATTTTGGGAAAATCTTTGGTGAATATGGGGTAGAGAAATATATTGCTCATATTGAACTTATCTTGACTTTTGTTTCTTTTTCACTTTCTTCATCAGAATAACAATAAATGCTATATAATTCCATGCTTGCCAACTTGTCAAAGTAACGTCAAATCTGTTCAACAGACTTCTGTATGAATCTAACCACGCATTTGTTCTTTCTATGCTGTACCTTTCTTTATACAGTATATCGTCAAACAAATAGCAATCTTCCCCACCCCCTGCTCTATAATTAAATGCTACATTTGCAAACACACCCATTCTTAGGCACATGTGCCTAAACTCTTTTGCATCGAATCCCGCATCAGCATTGAGAAATAATCCATCAGTAGAAATATCAGACTTTGTGAGTTGTGAGAATACTTCTTTAACCACTTCTGAAATATTGTACAAATCATTGTGAGAACCTGCAACTGGAGTGGATATGGCGAGTGGTATTCCCTGACGGTCAGTTACATAAATAGCATTTGTAGTCTTTCTCTTCTTGCGTCCCTGATAGCTCTGACAATCTTCACCACATAATGCTGTAGTATGGTTGCCATCCAAATCTATACTTGACATATCCAAGAAAGATTTATAACGGTTTAGAAGTGTTGTCCACACTTTTTGCCATTCTCCTTTCTTACACCATTTGCGAAAATGTCCGTATACGGTTTTGTAATGAAGAACCTTTGCTGTGAAGAACGATGAAACTAGAAGCATATACCATTGGCAACCAGTCTTAAGCTTATAAAGAATTATTGCTGTCCGCTAAACTTCAAATCGGTACTATTCCTCTATCCGCAATGCTCATCAATAGGTGCTACGGACTTCTTTTTCAAAAAGTAAGCCCCCTATCTCCCTATCATTCATTGGCCACCCCACTAAAAGCGCTTGTGAATAACAGAAGGGCTTACTTTTGGTGATATGAAACTAATCTCCCTTTTATCTGCAACCTAAACACCATATTCCCAGATTCTAAACTTTTAGCGGACAGCGATAAATTCGTTTATATGTAGTAATTCTATTGTATTTATGCGTTTTGGCTTAAATTACCAACACAGCTCTACATCCGCCCCCAATAAACAAGTCTTCGGAAATTTATTAGTCTAAGTAAGCCCCAAAGAGACGACCCGTGTGAAATCATATTTAGTAAGCAAATTATATCTATTTGCTAATTATTATCAACTTGAATATCATTATGTACCTTAATATCGTTGTGAATATATCCTCTTTGTTCAAGCAGACTGAGGCATTCGGCATATACAGAGTCTCTCTCTCCACAAACAAGGGTGTAAATCAGCAAGTTATGCGATTTACACCCTTTATTACACCCAGAAATATCGTTAATTATCTCATTTTGTAATTTCAAATGCAATATAGGATAATCTTTCCTTTCCGCCTCTTTTTCAGAACATCCAGCAATACAAAGTCCCGCTTTTCGCAAAAGCCCAAGGCTTGCGTATTTTGCTCGTTCACATCTAATGTGGTAATACTGGGTTTAGGACTGCCCCGCAATACTTCAAATCCTGATGGTGTAATTTAACGTGAGTTCGACGAATTATAAGTGTCTATAAATTTGGTGATTGGCGAAATTTGTTGTAACTTTAAAGAACTAATATACAAACAGTTACAAACAAAAATCGCTATGATCACCGAGGACAAAGTTACTGAAATATTTTGTATGGCAGATGACTTCTGCAAGTTTTTTGATGCAATGACAGCGAAATATAGGCTAAAACCTACAGGAAAAAGGAAATATCATCGAAATTCTACAATGTCAAAGGCAGAAGTTATGCTGATAATAATCCTTTTCCACGATTCTGGTTATCGTTGCTTCAAACATTTCTATCTTGAAAAAGTATGCAAGCAGCTTCGCCATCTGTTTCCAAAAGTTGTTTCTTATAACCGTATAGTAGAATTGGAAAGGGAGGTAGCCGTACCCTTAACCTTGTTTATCAAGAAGGTCCTGCTGGGCAAATGCACGGGTATAAGCTTTGTTGACAGTACACCATTGCGTGTCTGCAAAAACCAAAGAATACATATTCATAAGGTTTTCAAAGGCATAGCTCAAAGAGGAAAATGCTCTATGGGTTGGTTCTTCGGTTTCAAATTGCATTTGATTTGCAATGAGAAAGGAGAACTTCTCAACTTTATGATAACGCCAGGAGATATTGATGACCGTAAGCCTTTGGATTACAAAGCATTCATAGATCTTATATATGGTAAGCTATTTGGTGACAAGGGCTACATCGGTAAGAACCTCTTTCAAAGGCTTTTCGTTGACGGAATACAGCTTATTACCAAGTTGAAAAGTAACATGAAAGGAGCGTTAATAAGCGTTTCAGACAGACTTTTACTCAGAAAAAGAGCCATTATTGAAACGGTGAATGATGAACTAAAGAATATTGCGCAGGTGGAACACTCCAGACATAGATGCTTTGACAATTTCATCGTCAACTTATTAGGGGCAATTGCTGCCTATTGCCTGTTTCCAAAGAAGCCGTGCATCAATGTACAAAGAACCATTGACACACAGCTTGCATTGTTCTGAATTCGTCGAACTCACGTTAATTTAAAAGAGTTTTTCATCAATAAAAAGCAATTCAAGATGATTTCCTGATACGCCAATAAAACCTATTATCGCGCTTTCTATTCGCAGGATATATAAAGCTACTGCGAGCAAGATACTTTCTTGGTTACATTTTTGTAATATGCAAAATCTTCGAGTTTCAGAAAATGATGAGTGCCTTTTACCGAACTTTCATGATTTCAGGATAGTCATTAGTTTTTGCTTTTCTAATTTGAAATTAATTATGTATGTTATAAATTCTTTTTATCATTATTATATTTTTTCATACCTAATTGATCTTTTAATCCTCGAATTGTAACCATGACCTCCAATATAGGAGCTGTATTTTTTTTATCTTCGGGGATAAATGGTTCGTCATCAGGTTCCAGTGCTAAAATTGCCATGTCATCTAGTCTTATCTCCCAGGCATTACGGAATTCAATGGTTGTAAACTTAAACGTATCCTTAAAATTTTCAGGCATTATTATCTGCTTGTTGTAGTCTATTTGAAATGCCGTAAACCAACAACCACCAAATTGTTTGTATAAACGCTCAAAAGTATCAAGATTCCAATTTGTATTGGGCGTCATAGTGTGCTTCCGACACATAGAGGCAAAACAACGCCCTTCTTTAAGTTCGTCTTTTTTCATATCTGGTGCTACACACACTCGATACGATATAGGATTTTCCTTATCTATACCTCTAATAATGTAGATGAGTACGGAACGTTCTCCTTTTTCTGACTTTGCCTTCCACTCAGCAATAATTTGCTTTCCGCGTTCCAAATTCTCAAAGGCAAGACCAAAGATTGGTGGCATAGTTCTTAGTTGATCAAATACAAATCCACAACCGCTCCAGCCAGCACCTTCCCATATATCCATTTCAGTATTAATACAATGGAAAGACATATTCTGCTGCTTCTTATTGCGGTAGTCTTGAGGTTTATATTCGAAAGAAGTTCTACGCAAAGGATAAGTCTTATCTTTTTCTTTTCTCCAATCCTCTATTTTATTCTTAAATGTGTTTCCAAGGACATTAGATATAGACTGTTTTACTTGCAATAGGTTGCTAACCCTATCCATAAGTTTTTCACCATCTTGTTTACTCTGAAACATCTTCATTAAATCTTCTTTTGACATAGAATTTCGACTAAAGAAACATGCTATAAACATAGAAATACATTCCCACAAATCCTTGTCACTATAATTCAAATTAATACAGAGCTCATATTCATTTGATCTTTCTAATGGTCTTAATTCTGACTTGCCCGTTGTTTCAGTAATTTCAATATACACTTTGGGAGTAATGGTTAATACTTCGAATATTTCCATTGTTGCTAGCATTGACTCGATTGCCCCTAAGAATATTTCCGCAACAATTTGGTTTTGACAACTGTTTTCATAAGTAACATATAGGGTGCAATTATTTACGGTTGTTTGCAACTTTACCCGTCCGTTAGTAGAAATATTCAAATCACATAAGAACTGCTCGAACACGGGTTGATTAAGCATTTTATCCTGCCAGCCATCTTGAGCAAAAATATTTCTAACTTCTTCATCTAATTCATCTGCATATCCTAGAGAAAACTTTAGATATTCTGAAGATTGAAACATTTCTATTCTTTCTAGTATATCTGGCAGAAAACTCATCACTGGATTTCCCAAATCAGATGCAGCAAAACGACATGCCCAGGCTCCATCATGAAGTATATTAGTCTTGTTAAAATTTTCCTCTTCTGCAAACTGTCCATTATGGGAAATCGTCATCATTAGTTCATACCAGTTCAAATACATAACAAGCCTTCCAAGCATTAACTCAATCTCACAAAGTTTCTGCAACACTGTCATTAAAAGATGTGGAATATTACCAGAAGCGTAAAATGTTTTAAGCAACATCGAAGCTGCTTTTACTAGGTAAGCCATCGCACTAAAAGGTAAACCGATCTCATACATTGCAATACCCATCATGCCAGAAGTTTTGATTAACTCTTCCATACATTCTTCTTTTTCAAAAGGATGTATGCAAAAACTGAAATGACGAATTGCTTGCTTAAACCTTTTTTTATTCACTAAAGCTATGGCACGATCCATTTCTATTCTTGCAGCTGCTTGCTCTGAGTTTGTTTTCCTCACTATTGACGTAAGCTCATCAACAAAGTCTTCATATTTTGGATTATCATCAATCACTTTGTTTAAATTCGCAATTATTTGGTATTGAGCTTCAAAGCTGATTTCAAGATGAGAAGGGGCTTCTAATAATAGCGGTCTGATTGCATCAATGTCCTCATTTATTGGTTCTTTAGATAATAAACGACTTATTAACCTTTGCTCGGCAATATACAAACGTAAAAATAAGAGACTAGAGGGCTTATCTCCTCTCTTTTCTAATGTATTACACAGTTCTTTTATGTATTTAATTTCCGGTTCTACCTTTTTTGAATCAATTAGCCCTGCTCGCTCTGCATTAATCAAATTAGTTAATATGTTTGTCATCTTCTCTATGCGGATAACAGAACAGTTATCATTTACGAATTCTTTAAGTTTCAAAAGATCCTTGTGAACTGCATCAATATCCTCAAACCAGAAGAAACTAGTCCAAGCATGATCATAGATTATATTGAACTTTTGTTGAGTGGAACCATGATATTCACACTCACGTAACGCCCGACTAAAACGACCTTCAGTTTCAATACGTGGACGCTCTAAACCTCTGCTGAGAATACAAGCCTCTTGCAATTCATCTATATAGCCTGTATCAACATCATTTATTTGACGTGATAAAATACTCTTTTCGATTTCCTCCAGCCGCTCCTGCCTCTGTTTATCCAAGATTCCTATTTTCTCCCTTTTCTTTTTGTACTCATCGGAAAAATTCAAACAATCCAAGGCTATGTCTTTGCATCCATGACGAAAGACTGCATTTATACACCAAAGTGCATCGAAAATCGAAACTTCAATATTGAATTTATTTGATAAATCTGTTTCAACATCAGCTCTTATACTGGACTTTATGAATTGATTAGAGAAAAAAAGAGCTCTCGTATATCCTCGTTTGGTATTTGCAATCTTTTCTATATCTGTTGTAACCTTTGGTTTCCACTGTTTCTTACAGCTAATAGCAAAAGCCCATTTCTCTTTTTCTGATGCACCACCATCAGCTACATACCATTTGTCTGAAATATCGGTCGTTACTTCGTAGGTTTCAGCATCCACCTTTCCATCACCACCTCCATCAGGACCCGTTTGAGGCTTGATGTTAGGTGTAATAAGCCTTTCGGAACATCTCACGATGAATTTCTCAAAATTGCTCTGCATCTTTTTAGTAGACAGTGTTTCGAGCTGTTTTTCAAATAATTCTTTTGTTAGAGGAGTTTCATACTCAATTTTCGAGTCAGAGAATTTCTCAGGTCTTAATTCACGATAATATGCCACAAACTCGTGAAGATGTGAAGATTTTTGTATTTCTTGCATCATAATATATTTGAAGCTGGAGATAGAGTTGCTAATAATTCGTGTTTATTCTTTGAATGGATATGTTACCCCACTAAATATTTTGGTGAGATATTAAGGATATCTGCCACTTTGAAGATGGTAACAAGATTAGGCTGCTTGCGGTTACAAACGTAGGCGTTGGTGATGCTGAAACTCATACCCAACTCTTTGGCAAGCCACGTTTGGGTGATACCTCGCTTCTTCAAATGCTCCTTGATAAGGTTGCTATGCTCTTTCTTCTGTCCCATTAGATGATTGTATAACTCGATATTTGTTACAAAGATATGAACTTATAATGAATAAAACAAAGAAAAAAGAACTTTCACGCTACTAAAAATAATTTTCCCAGTGAGAGGAAGCCCTAAGGAATCTCTTAAACAATCAATGATGATTGATAAACAACGTGCTTTTATCTAAAATAGTCCACTTTTAGAATGTATATTGAGCGTTTTTGATAGTCGCTGATTTCCTTGCATTTCCCTATACTTCCCACAATATCCCTACCTCTTGGAGTAACATCAAAAGCCCTCTACTTTTGCATCGTCAGACCTGACTGAATGCCCTATGCGCAAGGGCAAGTTATTCATTTCAAAACAATCGAATTATGACGATAAACGAATTACTAGGCAAGCCTGTATGGCAGATGACTGGCGAAGAGTTGCTTTTCCTTGCACAACACGGCAATATGTCCACGAGCAGGGAATCAACAAAGACTTCTACCGCCAAAGAAGAAAGACGATATGTGTATGGTTTGGCTGGCATAGCACGCCTCTTTGGGTGCAGTTTACCCACAGCTAATCGCATCAAACAGAGTGGAAAAATCAATCGTGCCATCACACAAGTGGGGCGCAAGATTATTGTTGATGCTGACCTTGCACTTGAATTGGTAGGACGAAAGACAGGAGGGCGATAATGAACATGACTGATTATGAAAACATTTGGAAAGCATCGCTTATCCACGTTACGGACGAGTTTTCGCTTCCACCCGTCGTACTGCAAGCAGGTGAAGCTATTATCGGTACGCTGGGCAATTTCAGTGTATCGACAGGAAAGGCGAAAGCAAAGAAGACTTTCAATGTGAGTGCCATCGTTGCAGCAGCCCTTATCAATGGAAAGGTGCTGGAATATCAAGCATCATTTCCCGAATCGAAAAGAAATATCCTCTACTTCGACACGGAACAAAGTCCTTATCATTGCCAATTGGTGATGCAACGCATTCTGCGATTGGCAGGACAACCTATAGACAAAGAGCCTGAGCATCTGAAATTCAGCCACCTCAGAGCCATTGCCGACCCAAACGAGCGTAGAGAAATCATCCGTTATGGCATTTACAACACGCCTAACATGGGTTTAGTGGTCATCGATGGTATTCGTGATTTGATGCTCGACATCAACAATTCAACGGAGGCGACCAAACTCGTGGGCGACTTGATGCAGTGGACGAGCGAGCAGAATATTCACATTCAGACCGTGCTTCACCTCAACAAGGGCGACGACAACGCACGAGGACATATTGGTACGGAACTCAACAACAAGGCAGAAACCGTTCTTCAAATCACGAAAGATAACACCATGCCTGAACGTAGTATTGTAGCGCCCTCCATCATCCGCTCCAAGCCTTTTGAAAAGTTTGCCTTTCGACTTAAGGAGATTGAAGATGAGATTTGCATTCCCCAAATAGACCTCTCATATCCGGACAATGAGCGAAAGCAACATCGCTTCTCCTATCAAGAGTTAAGCACTAGTGAACATCGAACAGCATTGGAACAAGTATTCTCTAGAAATGAAGTCTTGCCATATAGTAAAGTTATCGTAGCTCTCAAAGAGGCTTATGCAGAAGTTGTGGGACAATCCTACGGACAAACAAAGCTCAAGGAGCTTTTGCAATTCTTACTCAACAAAGGCATAGTGGTTAAGGAAGAACGAGGAAAATATCGGCTCAGTCATAATTCTCTACAATAAAACCTTTGGTCAGTCGGACACAGGCTATATATCCCTGAACCAATCCGACCAAAGAGAAACTAACTTGGTCGGACGTAAAGGTGTGCCTATAGTGTACGACCATCCGACCAATCCTAAGCCTTTCAGCCTCCAAAAGAAAAAGGCAGAGAGTTATTCATTTCAAACATCAAAACAAAATCACAATGGAAATACAAAATATCAAGCAAATCTCTATCACGGATTATTTGCAGCAACAGGGCTATTCACCTGCACGAATACAAGGTATTCACTATTGGTACTGCTCTCCACTTCGCAAGGAGAGTATACCGTCATTCAAGGTGAACACAGAACGCAACCAATGGTATGACTTCGGGACAGGAGAACATGGCGACATCATCGACCTTGTGTGTGCCTTACAGCATTGCACCATTAGCAAGGCCATCGAACTTTTGGGAGATATAAAACAAGTAGCGCATAGAGATTTTTCTTTTGGCGGAGAAAGTAAAGCTTCAGAACATAAGTTAGTTATCTTATCTGCACAACCACTAAACAATCCTTATTTGATACATTACATTGCAGAGCGTGGAATACCTATCAGTATCGCTAATAGATTCTGCTCTGAAGTTCATTACAATAATACTAATCGGACATACTATGCCATAGGATTTGCAAACGATGCTGGCGGATGGGAAATCCGTAGTCCTTATTTTAAAGGTTGTATAGCTCCGAAAGCCATTACAACTGTCAGTAAGGGTACAAACCATTTGCAAATCTTTGAGGGCTTCATGGATTTTCTCTCGTGGCAAACACTAAATTCATCCTCAACTTGTGATGCTATTGTTCTCAATTCTCTGGCTCTTTTGCCACATATTCAAGAGAAGATAAAAGGCTACAAACAAGTGGAGAGTTTTCTGGACAGTGACGATGCGGGGCGAAAATCGTTTGAAATTTTGAAGCAGTTTTGTCCACACATTATAGACGGTTCTGTACGCTACCGAGAGTATAAAGACCTCAACGAATGGCTCGTTGCTCAATCCAAAATCAAAAAGAAGCTGACATTATTACCGACCACGAAACGTGGCATCAGAAGATAGTGTTTATCCGGGAAGCAAGTTTGTGTTTTGAGTATCTCAAAACCTACTTGCTCCCACCTTTGGGAGGTGAAAATCCCGTTGGTTTCATAAAAAAATAAAAAATGGAACAGAAGAATAAAGGTGGACGACCCACCAAGACATTATCAGAGAAACGGAAATATCAAGTGCTTCTTCGGCTTAATACGATGGAGTACTATACTTTGTTGGGCAAAGCGAGAGAAGCCTCCATCACTCGTACCGAGTTTCTGCGTCGGCTCATTGCAAAAGCAGAAGTTAAGGCACACATCAACCCCGAAGAGATGCAACTCATTCGCACGGTGTCAGGCATGGCAAACAATCTTAATCAGATTGCCCATCGACTCAATGCTTTCGGAATCTCTGCACTCAATGAAGATCTGAAAGCTCTGAAACAACTTATTCACGAACTTATGAAACGCTTGAAACCATGATTGCAAAAATTATCAAAGGAACAAACTTCAGTGGAGTTGTCAATTATATGCTTAGCAAACGTGAAGATGAAGCCAAGGTTTTACAAGCCATAGGTGTACGCAGTTCTTTGCCAAATGACATTGCACACGACTTCAACTTGCAAGCCTCTATGCGTCCAAGTGTACAGAAGCCTGTTTGTCATACGATACTCTCATTCTCGGCACATGATACCGAGCGATTGACAGATGATGTGATGGTCAAGATTGCCAATGAATATATAGAGAAAATGGGCTACGGAGATACGCAGAGCCTTATCGTAAGGCACAGCGATCGCCAGCATCCGCATCTTCACATTTGTATCAACCGCATTGGTAATAAAGGCAAGACCATCAGCGACCGCAATGAGAAGTATCGTTCAACGAAGATTTGCCGAGAACTGACAGAGCGTTATGGCTTGACCATAGGCGAAGGAAAGCAAGAAGTAAACCGTCCACGCTTGCGAGGAGGAGACAAGCTGCGTTACGAGATATTTGATGCTATCAAGGCGATATTGCCTCAATCACAGAATTGGAAAGACTTTGTCGCAGGTTTAGAACAACAGGATATTACCACTCGTTTCAAGACGAAAGGTAATACCAATGTTGTGCAGGGAATCATCTTTGAAAAGGATGGTTGCAGCTTCAGTGGCTCAAAGATAGACCGCTCGTGTTCTTTCTCTCGCCTTAATGCGGAGATAGAGCGAAATTCCCAACGGCAAGAGCAAAATCATCTACAAAAAGAGCCTATGACACATTCTGTCGATGACAACAGTTTTACTTCAGACTTTTCCGAAGCAATCAGCGAAGTGTTCACTATGCCAATGCCAAGTAGTGGCGTGGATGTAGATGAACTCCGCTTTCAAAAGAAGCTTCGCAATCGAGCCAACCGCAAACGTAGAATCTAATCATCACAAAATTATATCCGTATGAATGACGAAACAACACCAGTTCTCGATATGCTCGAAGAACTCAAGCAAGAATGCAAAGCCATCAGCAAGGCACAAGCAGAACTGCGCACGGCTCTTGTTGAACAGCCTATAAACTCAAAAGCAGAGCATACCGCAGCGCAAGAAGCCGTACAAATTCATCTCTCCCAAGAGACCCAAGCCAAAATCAAGGAGCATCAACTTTTTGTTTTGGCGGCACTCTCTGAGTCGAGCAAGAAACTCGACCCAAAGTTTGAAGCCTTGCAGCAACTCATCAAAGAGCAGCAAAAGCCCGTAGAATATAAGAACTACTCGCTCTTTGCAAGTGTGCATTTAGCCGAGCGCATGTTACTCTTGTTAGTCTGTGGACTGGTCATGATAAGTTGCTGGTTCTTCAGTATGGGAGCAAACCAACTGCAAACCGCCTCCGATTACGACCTCCGTTATCGCTATCTGCGAATGCAAGGCAAAGCTACCAAAAAAGATTTTGACTACCTTGACAGCATTTTTATCACGCATCGTAATCCCAAAGCCATCCAGCAAATGCAGCAGAAGGTTATTGATTATGAACAAGCCCTGCAACGGCAGGCAGAGTTGTTGTTGCAACAAGAACGTTTCAAACAGGAACAAAGAAAACTTAAGAGGCAGTTGAGAAAATAGCAAACACTCCAAGAAATTGTTTAGTATAGTTTCTTGGAGTGTCTTCGTTTAGTAGTTGGTTTTTATGCTTGTAGGTAAACTAATAGTTTACTACTGAGTAAAAAATTAAACCTTTAATCCTCTTTTTGATTAATTGCTGACGAATATAGATATTTCATCTTTCGCTATCTTGCTCTACTATCTTCGACAACTCTTCCTCAACTTCTTCCACCGTAGGCAGAGCCGACTTCAAATCATCAGGTATAGCCTTTGTCAGTTGATAATCACTGACACCAATAGGCTGATCATAGCCAGAAAGAGCATATTGTGCCACCACTTTATCTCCACCATTGCAGAGGAGCAAGCCGATGGTCTTGTTGTCGTGTTCGCCACGAAGGGTATCGTCCACAACATTGATATAGAAGTTCAGTTGCCCCATATATTCTGGTTTAAAAGGTGTAGCTTTTAGTTCGATAACCACGTATGCATGCAGTTGGATGTTATAGAGGATGAGGTCGGCATAGAAATCAGAATCGCCTACTTCAAAATGCTTCTGCTGTGCCACAAATGCAAAGCCACTGCCCATTTCCAAAAGATATTTGGTGATATGAGATACCAATTGTTGTTCAAGGTCTCGTTCTGCCATTTTATCTGTTTGCCCCATCAAATCAAAGATATAAGGGTCTTTCATCAGATAGTTGGCAAGGTCGCTTTGCGGTTTGGGCAATCGTGCCGAGAAGTTACTCACTTTCTTTGCCGTGACCTGTCGAGCGAAAAGATTGGTCTCAATCTGCACCTGCAGAACATTGCGACTCCATCCATTAGCAACTGCTTGCGAAATGTACCAATAGCACTCGCCCAATGGAAGCTTACTATTAAGCAGAATTACATGGCTCGCCCAGTTGGTGCGAACTATGGCAGAATGCTTGAAGATTTCCTCTATCTGACGGATGTCGCAGTGATAGATTGCTGACAATGTTTCAGTAACTTCTTCTAATTGTGCAACAGGCTGTTGCGTAATTGTATTCGATTGATTTTCTGTGGCTTGAATTAGTGCAACAGGTTGTTGCACAATTTAATTGAGTTCGTTTGTCAGACTTAAAACCTTCTCTACAGTAGGAGTTGTGAGTAAGCTATCTATCCTGTCCATCTCTTTCAGCACTTCCAACGGATAAGCACTGGCAAACTGGCACATATAGAAGATATTTCTGCGAGAATACCCTTTCTTATCAGGATATTTAGAACGTATCGCCTTGGAAAGATTATCTATGACTTTGCTGCCCCAACCTTCTTTCTTTTGGAGGTAGAGAATAAAATGCCCTACTTTCCAATAGTGGAAAAGCATATCAGCATTTGCAGAGGCTATCATGCGTACTTGTGTATGCTCGAGGTCAGAACCGATGGCTCGAACAACAAGAGATAAATCTTGTATCTCTGCTTTATTTATTTCTTGGCTCATATTGTTTCGGTGTTATAATTGATTGAATTTACTCATGGCATTTGCCTTGATGTCGTCCGCAATATCTATGTAAGGTTTCATAGCCTTGTAATCGCTATGCCCAGTCCATTTCATAACTACTTGCGGAGGAATACCCAATGCAAGCGCATTACAGATAAACGTTCTACGACCAGCGTGCGTGCCAAGCAAGGCATATTTAGGCGTAACATCGTCTATGCGCTCATTGCCTTTGTAATAAGTTTGGCGAATGGGTTCGTCAATTCCTGCCAATTCTGCCAATTCTTTAAGATAATCGTTCATCTTCTGATTGGTAATCACGGGCAGCACCTTATCATGCTCAAACGCCACGTCCTTGTACTTATCAAGAATCGCTTTGCTGTGATTGTTCAACTCGATAATCAAACTATCGGAAGTCTTGACCGTCGTAACCTCAATGTGGTCGCCTTTAATATCGCTCCTGCGGAGGTTAAACACATCCGAATAACGCAAGCCCGTGAAGCATTGGAAGAGGAATACATCACGCACACGTTCGAGAGCCTGCTTGTTGGAAGGGATTTTAAACTCTCGGAGACGGTTGAGCTCGTCCCAAGTAAGAAAGATAATTTTCTTTTGGGTGCTTTTGAGTTTAGGCTTATAACTGTCGTAGGCGTTGTTCTGATGCACACCTTTCTTGAAAGCCCAGCGTAAAAACCACTTCAAGAAACTTAATTGCTTGCCTATAGTAGAATTGCGCATTTCCTTTACATCACGGAGATAAGTAACATAATTATTCAGCCCCCTCTCATCAAAGAAATCAAATGTAAGTTCATCTCGAAAGTTCATCAGATGATTTTTCACCGCAGCAAACTTCTCGTAGGTGGAATCCGTCCAATCATTTTGCCGTCCACAATCTCGCACAAATTCATTAAACACTTTGTAAAAAGTGTTAGGCATTGATTTTCTCGGTTTGACTTCTTCCTCAATAGGTTTGTGCAGCGCATTGAATGCCTCTTTTATTTGTTCCTGTGTGGGCATTATTTCTTCCACTTCAAACTTCTTGAAGATGTCCTGTATTTCTGTATAGTAGCCCAAGAGTGAAGCATTGATTTCAGAAGCCGATTGTTTCAGTTTGTTACTACAACCATTCTTTACACGTTGCTTATCTGCATCCCACTTGGCAGCATCGATGCGATAGCCTGTCGTGAACTCAATCCGCTTGGAAGCGAAATTGACACGCATACGGATAGGCACATTCTCAACAATGAGAACACCGTCCTTCTTCCTACTTTCCAACGTGAAGATAATGTTTCGTTTGATGTTCATGCTTTTGGGTGTATAGATTTCTGCACCCAAAATTACACCCAAATTTTGATATTACCAAAGATTTTCCATGAAATCTTATTTTATTAACATTCTGTATAAATCTCTATTATACAATAGATTGAACGTATATGATACTATTTGAAGGTTCAAGAGAAAGAGCCTCTCTCTCCGCTAATAGGCTTCAAAAGGACTTCACAAAGGTTGTCAATTTAGCCTTCAAAAATTAGCTAATCGTTGTAAAATCAAGGTTTTACAACGATTTTTCTTTGTATATACCTCTATCGCCTGACGGCATAACCCTATGTTTTGACAGTCATTATTCGGTCAAAATCTGCTACATAAACTGCTACACAAAAATTGTAGCAATAAAAAATGTAGCAGTGACGGGATTCTGAATACCATATTGACGGCATCAATTCTTTCTGTTTCAGTATGTTATATATTAACTTTGCAGCCGAGTGCTACACAAAAGAATGATGCATTATGAGAACAAATTTCAAGGTATCCTTCTACCTACGCTCAAACTATGAGAACAAAGAAGGAAAGTCGCCTGTAATGCTCCGTGTATTCCTTAACGGAGAAATGGCAAATTTTGGCTCTACGAAAATTTTCGTGGATAAGACAATGTGGAATAATGCCACAAGCCGGCTTAAAGGTAGGACGGCAGAAAGCTTGTCCGTCAATGCCGCATTGGACTCTATTTCCACTACATTGAATGGAATTTACCGCAAGTTTGAGGATGACGAGTCCCTGTCATTGGAGAAAATCCGTTCTTTCTTTATAGGAAAAGACAGGGAGTACACAACTTTCCTCCCGGTATTCGACAAGTTCAACGAAGACATCAAGCAGCGTGTCGGACACACCATCAGCAAAGACAGTCTGCAAAAGTACAGTGTTTTGAGAAGACATTTCTCAGAGTTCCTTATCCATAAATATGGAAGAAAGGATATTGGACTGACAGAATTCACACCATCCGTGGTACAAGACTTTGAGTTATATCTGAGTACTGTGGCAGGCTGCGCTTACAATACGTCGGTCAAGAAAATGAAGGCTCTCAAAACCGTAACCATATATGCACAAAAGCGTGGCTATCTCCTTCACGACCCCTTTCTCAATCATCGTTTCCACTTGGAGCCGGTAAACCGTGGTTTCCTCACGGACGAAGAAATCATGAAGATAGCCAACAAGGATTTCGGCATCCAGCGTTTGGAACTGGTAAGGGACGTTTTCATCTTCTCTTGCTTTACAGGGCTGGCATACATTGACGTGTCCAATCTCACACCGGACAACATCGTCACGCTCGATGACAAGCAGTGGATTATGACCAAAAGGCAGAAAACAAGCGTGGAAACAAATGTCCTACTTCTCGATATTCCGAAGCGCATCATTGCAAAGTATAGTGGAAAGACCTATCGGGACGGCAAACTATTCCCCATACTGACGAATCAGAAGACTAATGCGTATTTGAAAGAAATAGCCGACCTTTGCGGTGTCAAGAAGAACCTGACCTTTCACCTTGCCCGGCATACATTTGCCACCATGTCTTTGAGTAAGGGCGTTCCGATGGAAAGTGTGTCGAAGATGCTGGGACATACCAACATAAAGACCACACAGATTTATGCTCGCATCACCAACAAGAAGATTGAGCATGACATGGAACAGCTTGCCGACAAACTCGGTAAGTTCAACAAGGCAATGGGAATCCGATAATATAATAATGTATAACCCTAAACCAAGAAGATTATGACAACTAAGAAAGAACTATCCTACTTCCGTCTGAAGTTAGAGAACTACCTCAGTGAGCATTTCCCCGAAATGCTGAGTGACAAACCATTCATAACGGCAAGAGCCGACGAAGCTCTTACCACCTACTGCGATGCAGTGGCACAAGGCTTCTCGCATCCCGAAGCTGAGAGTATGGCAAGCGAAGTGTTGTATAGAGGACTGCATTTCTCAAAGTACGACACGCTTGTATCTGTCTTGGAGAATGAGTTTGAGAAAGAACTGCCCTCCCCACTCCCCGAAAGACTATCCCTGATACTCCTGAAGAACAAGGCTGTGCAAAGCGTTTTCGACAAGTATGAACTCACGGACGATTTTGGCGCAAGTCCTGAGTATGAGAAACTCTACACCGAACTGACAGGAACAATCGTTCTGCTCATTGAGGTCAATGGTCTGCCAACGATAGGCGGTGAGAACATGACTTGATGCAGCACCATCGGGAGCTTTTGTAGTGTCAAGAGCCAAGATAAACGCTCCGCTCCACACGCCAAGAGTTTGTACCAACACTTGTCTTTGTGTAGCCTGCGCATCTTGTTATTGCTCTTGAACTATTAAAAGCTCCGATATGAATACAATCATCATGAATCAAGATGTCCACACACCTGCCTTCATCAAGGCAGACGCATCGAACAAAACCGATAATATCAAGCAGCAGCCGAATTCTCCCAAGCAAGTCCGTCGCTTCTCTTGGACACGCTTCATCGAACTCGCTATCCTGCTTTCCATCGTTATCGGTATCATTTGGCTTATCTCGAAGATAGTAACGCCGCAAGTCGTAACTGTCATCTCTGTCATTGCAGGTTTTCTGATACTACGCTTTATAGTCAGGGTAATTCTAAAAGTGACGTTTACGCTGCTGAGCATTCTCTTCTGGCTGGCAATTCTCTGTGCCATCTTGCTATGCGTGCTTTGAGAAGCACAGCTCAGTAAAGACTTTCATGTTATTTCATCAGGTGGTTATCTCGTATTTTGAGATAGCCACCTTTTCTATTTTCCACTACGAGCGTTGCACTTTTGCTTCTTTTCCAATGCTCCACGATATGCGATGACAAGGAGACGGATGCTGTTCCCTTTTTATTCGCAAAGGTAGTACGGGGCTTGTGGCTTTTTTCGAGTCAAGCTCTCAACAACTCGTCAAAAGGTCTGTGCCGCTTGGTTTGTCTGGAAAATCTCCACACCTACGGGTTGTATTTTCCGCCAAAACCTTGTGCAAGCCCGCCCCGCTACCTCTATTTTGCTACAAAAAGGAATCAGCATACTCCGATCTTTGGACGCATAAAAAAAATGTCGCTATGGATAAGCAAAAAGTAAATACAACATCTTCGATGAACAGAAAAGGATATAGCTCCTCCTCTCATTACCGCATTAACCCTGTGGCTGAAAAAAGTGAGCAAGTGTTGGCAATTAAGTTTGTACAATGGGATGTTCCCTCTTTGGAGAGCCTTTGTAATAGCAAAGTATATCTCCTGCGTATGAAACTCTATCGTGGCGAAATGATGAGCCGTGAGGAAAAGAATTGGCTATGTGAGGCGGTGAACTCAAACACCTATTTCCGCACAGCCGTTCCCCTGCAAGGCTATCGCT